>Ga0155051_117_pt1 | contig 101370 bp, 108 predicted proteins | sample RifCSPhighO2_01_FD_106019 | JGI IMG/M metagenome (GOLD analysis project Ga0155051, IMG submission 106019) | Candidatus Kaiserbacteria bacterium RIFCSPHIGHO2_01_FULL_51_33
CATAATGCGGCCGTGGGGGTTCAGAAATCGCTTCAGCGTCTCGACGTCCTTGTAGTCGATGTACTGTATGTTTTTTGCCGCAAAATAATCGCTCTGTGATTTTTGTGCCATAGTTTTTGAATTTCGATATTCGTGCTTCGAATTTTTTAGAATGGAATGTCGTCCGGATTGATATTCTCTTCCGGATACTCAATGGTGTCAATCGCTCCCCCCTCCTCTTTCTTGCTCTCACTGGCCGATGGAGCGTTACCTCCGCCACCCCCGCGAGGACCGAACTGTACGCGGTCAGCGACAATTTCAGTACGATATTTTTTGACTCCCTCGGAATCCCAACTGCGCGTCTGAAGCCTCCCTTCAATCAAGACCGAGCTGCCTTTTTTTAAATACTGAGAAACAATTTCGGCCTGGCGTCCGAACACCACAATATTGTGGAATTCCGTGCTCTCCTGCTTCGCACCCTCCTTGTTCTTCCACACGCGATTCGTCGCAACGCCGAAGGAAGCAACTTGTACGCCAGACGGCAGAGAGCGAAGTTCGGGGTCGCGCGTCAGATTGCCTATAACAAACGCTTTGTTGAGATACATGTGTTAGAGATTCTTAGTGAGCATAGCGAGCTTAGAAGCTCTTACATCCAGCCGTAATTTTGGTGATTGTAATTTCGATATTCAAAATTACGGCTGGGTAGGTAAATTATAGTCGCCATGCTCCTTGATTTACTCTACCATCAATTCTTCGATGGTTCTATCGATTTCCTCCTCACTCATAACAGTCTTTTCCGCTTTAGCCGGGTGCTTCTCAAGCGTCCGAATACTGTCCGGCCGTGCAAACACCGGACGGCGCATTGGTATAGCGCTCTCACGAACTGTTTCAATCAATAGAAAGCGCAAGAGCGCCGATTCTTTCTCAAGAGCACTATAGAGAGAAGAAACCGTCTCAGGAGAAAGTTCGTACTTCACGGATCCGAAATAAGCACTCGTGAAGGGTACTCGTTTGCCCTCCGCTTCTTTTACTATTGAGTAGGCAAGCCCAACTTTTTTTGGAAATTCCTCGGAAATAAATACCCCGCCCTCTTTCTCAAATCCCTCCTTGAGACGCGCGACATTCATGGCAATATCTCCCTCAAGAATAGTCGGGAGCAGTAAAAAACCGAGCTCGTAGACCCTCGGCTCGCCACCTTCTTCTTTGACTGCTTTTTCCTTTGCCACAGTGATGAAAAGACTAACACGTCTCGCTAAGGAAGTGCAAATACCCGCTTCGCGTTAGTAAGAAGTGCCTCCTTCACTTTCCCCTCATCCTCTCCCCGGATACGCGCAATCTGGGCAACAACTTCCCGCACATATAGCGGTTCGTTGCGTTTCCCCCGAAATGGAGTGGGGGCAACATAAGGAGCATCGGTCTCCGAAAGGAGCATCTCAAGTGGGGCATTCCGGACAACTTCGTCATAATCGTGCGTAAAAGTAATAACGCCGGTGAATGAGAGCGTGAAGCCAAGGTCAAGGAATGTTTTTGCCTCTTCCCACGTACCGGCGAAAAAATGCACGTTCCCCCGCACCTTTGCATGGGTACGCAGAATTTCAAGCGCATCCTTATAGGCTTCACGAATGTGGAGCATCAAGGGCTTTTGTAAGCGATTCGCAAGCTCTATTTGTGCAATGAATGTCTCTTTCTGTTGTTTTTTGGTATCGGCATCCAGACGATAATAATCGAGCCCACACTCCCCTATCGCCACCACCTTGGGATGCCCGGCGAGCTTCTCATAATTTGATATATCAAACGATTCGCCTCGCGAGGTAAATGCTTTTCCTCCCTCTCCCATCTCTTTCGCATCATGGAACGACTTGTCGGTGTGAATGGGATGAAGTCCGACGGCAGCCCATACCCCCTCGTGCGCCTCGGCGGTAGCCGCTGCCGAGGCCGAGGTATCTTTCTGCGTGCCGACGAGAAGCATACCCACTTCGGCTTCCCGCGCCCGCGCGAACACCTCCTCCCGGTCCTCATCAAACGCGGCAAAATGCACATGGGTGTGTGCGTCGAAATACTTCATCGTTAGTCTTTGCGAGGAAACAGATTTTCCGGTTTTCTATTTTCTCGAATAGCCTTTAGTATCTTTTCGCTTGTAGTCGGCATGAATGGAGTTAAAGCATCGGCAATTGCGGCAAGTTCTTGAACATATACTTGAATGAGTAGTTTTCCTTCTGACAGATCGGATTTCACAATCTCAAATGGTTTCTCGCGCGCAATACGCTGGTCAGTCCGCTGAATATCTTCCCAGATCGTGTCTATTACTCGATTGATCTCATAGCGTTCAAATGCTCCCTGATATGGCTGTGAGCGCTGCTGTTTGAAAATGACAGTTTGGACTTGGTAGGTCTCTGCAAGCACCATTACACGCGCGACAAGATTTCCCAATCCATTTGCGAGATTCGCATTATACGCTTCCTTAAACCGCTCCAGAGTAAAGTCACTATCTTCAAAGGAATTAATATGCCGCGCGAGAAAGTAACGCACGACGTCGGTGCCGTATTCCTCGACAAGAGCAAAGGGGTCAATGACGTTACCGAGCGACTTGCTCATTTTCTGTCCCCCGCTTGTGATGAATCCGTGAATGACGATTTGCTTTGAGTTTGGAAGTCCTGCCGACATGAGCATCGCTTGCCACATCGCCGCCTGCTGACGTATCTGGTCCTTCCCCGCCATCTGGATGCCGTTCGGTTTCTCCATAGTGCCCCAGAATTTCTCAAAATTCTTTTCGTCCTCCGGCCATCCGAGCGTAGAAATGTAATTCACGAGCGCGTCGAACCACACAAACATGACCTGGGTATCGTCCCCGGGCACCGGCACCCCCCACGGCATTTTTTCCTTAAGGCGCGAGATGCTGAAATCCCCCAATCCGCGCTCAATAAACACTTTTATTTCATTAAACCGGAAATCTGGGACGACAAACGCTGGGTTGTTTTTGTAAAAATCCAACAGCCTCCCCTGATAGTTGGAAAACTTGAAAAAATAGTTTTTCTCTTTTATGAGCTCTATCTTGAGATTGGGATGCAGGGGACAACAGCCATTCACCAATTCCGAGTCGCTTTTTTCAAGCTCACATCCAACACAATATTTCAGCTCATAATCCTTAAGCTCGATGTCGCCGCTGTCGTAACACCGCCGCCAAAATTTCTGCGCCGCCTGCGTATGCTTTGGATCAGTCGTCCGGATAAAATGAATCGGGTAACGACGGTTAGTGGTAACCCCCAAGGCCTCAGGCAAGCGTCTAAATTTCGCTGCATACTCGTCAACATACTCCTGTGGGTCTTTCCCGGCTGCTATGGCATTCCGGTAGATCTTAAGTCCATGTTCATCCGTGCCAGTATTAAAAAAGACTTCTTCACCAAGAAGTTCTTGGTAACGGGCGATAATATCCGCCTGCACGAGCTCAAGCGCAAAGCCGATGTGAGGATCGGCGTTGACGTAGGGAAGCGTCGTCGTGAGGTAATATGGTTTCGGCATGCCTCAAGACTTCGCCGCGACATCCCCGAGTGTTTGTCGGCGGCGCTCAAGATCCTGCACAAGCTCTTGCACGACCGCCGCCGCAGGAACCGAGAGAATAATCCCCAGAAACCCGGCGAGCTTGGCCCCGACAATAAGAGCCAGAATAACGAGGAGCGGCGGAACCCCGACCACCTTCGTCACGACAAGGGGATAGATAAGGTGATTCTCAAACTGCTGGATGATGACATAGAGACCGATGACTAAAAGCCAGAGCGAAGTCTCTCCCGTGCCAAGAGCAACGATAACCGCCGGTATCGCGGAAAGAATCGGTCCGAAAACAGGAATAAGCTCCATGATGGCGGCAAAGAGCGCCAGAGTGAGAGCGTACTTAACGCCTAAAATCGCAAGTCCCAAATACACTAAGACACCAACCACAAGCGCAAGAAGCAGTTGTCCCTGCATCCAAAGGCCGATTTTTTTCTGCGAGCGGCGCCACAAACCAAGTACATACTCGTGGTGACGCGCGGGTGTTACGATGCGCAAAAAGTCGTCAATACCGGTCTCCTGCATTGCAAAATAAAACGAAAAGACAATAATAAAAACGAAACTCAGGAGTCCTCCGAACACCGTGTTTACGGTTTTAAAGAGGCCTTCGGCCGCGCTGGTAAGCGATGTCTCGATACCGCCGATAAGCTCACGGAGAGAGATGGTATTGCTAACCGTATCGCTCACAAAGGGATAGAGGGGATTATTTGCGAGCGGGTTCGACTCTTGTACGGTATCAAGATACTGCGGCAGTGTTGAGAAAAAACCTGCAAGATCGGCAAAGAGAGGAGGCATCAAAAAATAAAAGACCGCGAGCAGAAAGAGAGCGATAGAGAGATATACCACAAGAACGGCGGCTATTCGCGGAACACGACGCCGTATAAGCGCCACAACCCCGGGTTCAATCGCCGAAGAAATGGTAACTGCCGTAAGCACGATGAGCACGATGTCGCGCAGAAAAAACAAGAGCGCAAAAAGAAGCGCGAGTAAGAAGCTCTTCATAATGGTCCCGGAGCTTATCTGCACGACAATGCCGCGATTTCTGTCCATGATGCCGCTATCGTACCATGAGTGAAGCTCCACGACCTTACGGTCGTGGCCTCTTCACTTCAGGAACCCTCGGTTCCTGACGCCCCGCCCTTTCTTGAAGAAAGGGCGGGGCTGTTCTCCTCCACGAGGAAACTACCGTTTCCCCGACCCCCTTCGTCTCAACTCACATTCATCCACGGCCTCACGGCCGTGGCTTCCTGTGAGTTGAGTGAAGAGGACTCAAATCGGAATGGTTTTTGGAAGCTCCCTTATTGGTACACGGTGTTGCTGCCCGCTATCACGGTCGCGGAGTGTAACTGTTTCATCCTTAAGCGTGTCAAAATCAACGGTAATACAGGACGGCGTGCCGATTTCATCCTGCCGCCGGTAGCGTTTGCCGATGTTGCCGTTGTCGTCAAACATAATCTGCGGAATCTCTTTTTTAAGCTGCGTAAAAACCTCGCGGGCTTTTTTCACAAGTTCGGATTTATTTTTAAGCAACGGGAATACCGCGGCTTTGATTGGCGCTACGGAAGATTTTAGCCGCAATACTACGCGTTTCTCACCGCCAAGTTCGTCTTCATCATACGCCGAGGAGAGTATCGCGAGTATCGTGCGGTCAACACCAAAAGAAGGCTCGATAACGTGCGGGATAAAACGAGTACCCGACTTTTCATCCGCACAGGAGAGGTCAACGCCGGAGCTTGACTGATGCGCGGTAAGGTCGAAATCGCCGCGATAGGCCAAACCCCACAGCTCTTTGCGGCCAAATGGATACTCAAACTCAAAATCGATAGTACGCTTAGAATAATGTGCGCGCTCGCTCTCCGGCACCTCAAGCTCGTGCACACTCCCCTTGGGTAATCCAATCACTTCGGCATATGCGTGCATGAGGGAACGCCACTCTTCAAACGCTTTCTCCCATTCGGCGGGGCGCACAAAATACTCAACCTCCATCTGCTTAAACTCGCGCTGGCGAAATATAAAGTCACGCGGCGCTATTTCGTTGCGAAAGGCTTTGCCGATTTGCCCGATACCAAAGGGCAACGTGGGATGCATCGAATCGAGAATATTTTTAAAATTCAAAAAAATGCCCCCAGCCGTTTCAGGCCGTAGATAGGTTGCGGATGCTTCTGCGCCGGCGCCGATCGAGGTTTTAAACATGGTATTAAAACTTTTCCCGTCTGCCATAGGGTCGGCAAACCCGGCGACATGTCCCGAAGCTTCCCATGCTTTTGGATTCATGAGAATCGCCGCATCAAGTGGGTACATGTCGTCGCGAGAGTTCACGAAAAGATGACACCACAGTTGTTTAACATTTTCTTGAAGCAAGACACCGAAAGGCCCGTAGTCCCAGGTGCCGGCAAGCCCTCCATAGATTTCGGAGCCGGGAAACACAAATCCTCTCCGTTTGCAAAGTGATATGATTTTCTCCATTGTTCCATTCATAACCATGAGAGTGAGCGGCGCCCTGCCCCGTAGCCAACACGGAGTGTTGTGGTACTGGGGTTTGAGAGCGACACAATTTTTTCCATCCCGTTAGAAGTCTCCATAAATACAATAATTTTTACCTGACAATCTTAACCTGGGTTCAATCATTTCTCATACCACTGTGCATTTGTCGCGGACTTCTAACGGGATCCATCAGATTTTCTTCGTATAAAGCCATAGGAGTTATTTCACCACAATTCCTTGCTCACTGCGGAACGTCGGGTCGGTTCTGAGAAGCGTCGTGAGCGCCGGCCGAGTATCGCCGACCAAGGTATCGGTAAATTGATCGAGGCCTTGAAGCCGTTGGTCGCCGATGAGTGCGGGACTCGTCCCGACTTGACTTAGGCTCGGCGTAAACCCAATCTGGAATGCAATTTGTTTTGGAGAAGCGGTATCGCCGACTCCCGCGGGGACACTGCCAAGCGACCAAGTGACTGTTCCTCCTATCTTATTGAAGTCTAGGTTCTCTCCTGTCGGGAAAGCCGCCGGACTTATATTGCCGACCCAGCGAACATAGGACGGGAGTGAGGCAGTCACCGTGACATTCGATGCGGTATTCGACGAATTCGTGAGTGTCCAGATAATCGTATACGTCGTTTCAACTTCCGTCTTTGGAGGCAGAGGACCAGTATTCGTGAAAGGACCGGAAAAATAGACTGCCTGGGAAGCGAGCAGAAGATCCGAGGCAACTTTTATCTCGCGACTTTCCGAGGACGTGACTTTTTCGGGCACGTTTGCTTCAGAAGACCGCGTGCCGGAAACATCAACCGTAATAAGAATGGTTGGGTTGCGAAGTACTCCCGCGTCAAGCCGGAGCGGCGCGAAGGTAAAGCTTACTATGCCGCTTTGGCCGGGCTCAATGAAAGAGAGTTCCGGCTCGGAATTTTTATCCCAAAGAATCGTGGTGTCGATGGAACGATAAAAACCGCGGTCCGGGGACACTGATTCCTTATCAAGCGCCGCTCCTTTAAAAGTGACTTTGATTTCTGCGTCGGTCACCGCAGCAGAAGTGTTATTGGTCCAGGTAAGATCGGCGCGAACCGTGCGTCCTCGTGCGGCGGTAAAATCTGACCCTACCTCGCCATTAAGCGCGATACTGGTCGAAAGAAAAGGACGTTTAATGGTAATCGTGTTGGCACTTGTGACAAATGCGGTAATCAGTGTTTTCTCATCGGTGTCACTTGGCACACCCGCGGAAAACCGCAGTACCCGCTCTTCGTCCGCTTGACCGCTCAGGACTCCATGAATAGTGATACTTCGTTTGCCCTTCACCGGGATATCCCCAAGCGACCACGCAGAATTACCGAACGAAGGTTTCGGGTCTGCCCCTTTGTAGGTAAAGCCGGCGGGATACTCGGCGACGAGAAGAATGTTTTTGAGCACGGACGTAGTATTTGATTCCACCGTAACGGTAAAATCAGCCGGCTGGCCTGAGGTGGTTTCCTTGAGAGCCTTCACTGAAAGCCGGAGCGGTGCTGAAGAGAGCAGGATAGAGTGCTTTGTCTCTTTGTAGAAGATGGCGTTTGAACCTTGCAAACGATATTCAACGGTTATCGAAATTTCTGCAGGCTTATTTTCTTCTCCGAAGAGAACCGCTTGAAATGTTTTATGCACGCTTTCGCGGCTTAGTATTGTGCCAAGCGACTCTCGCGTGCGCGGCAAAGGGGTTTTAAGGTCTTCGGCTGAGCGGGTACCGGCTGGATATTCAACCAAGATATCGGCAAGTTCAAGGGAAACGGCATTTTTGTTTGTCACCGCAACTTCAAGTTGAAGCGCTTCCCCGCCGCCAATCGTCGAGGGTCCTTGAACCTCAATATCGATGTTTTGCGAGGAGACACTGGTCGCTCCCCCGAAAAAGAAAAATGCGGAAATACCTGCTGAAACAACAAAAAAAAGCACTGAGAAAAGAAAAATTCTATTAACGAGCGTACTGCTCTCCCGCGGCGGACCGGAAAATTTTTCAAGGTGGGACTCCTCGGTCCACGTCGGGGGGACATTCTCCTGCTGACTATGTAGCACTCGCCGACGAAGACGCAACGATTCAGCACCGCGCACATAGAGGCGCTTTTTCATATCCTCAATTCTGCTTCGCTCTTCTCCAGGCATGAAAAAAGTATACCCCGTGAGATAATTATTCTCCATATCTCATAGGAAGTTTTGGATATTTTTTATCTCAACCAGGTGCCTATACTATACATGCGTAGTGATATCTCACGGGGTATAGAACTAGAGCTGTGTGGCGCTAAGAAGCATATTGATTTCAGAAACCGCCTGAGATTCCTTCATGCGTATATGAGCAAGCGCCGAAGGTTCTAGAGAGGCATCGTGAAGCACTGACCCAAACGTTTCGGGGGTGGAATGATAGCCGAGTGCGGCAAGAATCCGGAGTACGGTAAGCTGTTCGGCGGCGGAAAGTTCCTTCTGAATTTCTGATTCACGGGCAAGATAGACAAGCAGAGCCATGACAACCTCAAACAGCCGTTCGTTTCTCTCTTCTCCTTGGGCAAGCCGACGGACGAGAAGAAAGACGCGCGCAACAAGTTGTCTTGCTTCACGCGTTTGCACGGTATTTCCCAATTCACCGAGAAAAACAGCGCCAGTGATTCTCCATAGGTCGCGGCCGCGGACGAGTGAAATACGGGCATGTGAGCCGTCTTGGAGGCAGTAGCGTAATTTCGAACGTTCTACGCGAACAGAGCGTGCGAAAGCGCGCACAAGACCGAATTCTTTGGTTAAGAGCGTGAGAAATCGGTTATTTTCACCGACCGGAACGCCGCCAAGGACGAGACTTTCCGTATCGTAATGAAAATGGCTCATGGGGAGCGGACAATAGAAATCGAAAACGAGTGCCCATCAACTTCGACGACAGCCTCTGCGGCTTCTCCGAAAGAGATGGCCGAGGCGTGTACGGTTTGTCGGATTGTCTCCGAAAAGCGCTCAAGCAATTCTTTTCCTTCCTGGTCCGCCTGGACCACAAGGTTTATCGGGTCGGATGGATGAAGATTGTGTTTTTTACGAAGCTCTTGTACAAAACGGATAAAGCCGCGCGCCACCCCCTCTTCGCGTAATCCGGAGGTGATGTCAGTGACAAGCATTACATCTTCTGCAATGGTCTCGTCCACCCCGACTTCTTTGACGTTAACTTCATCGAGAATGAGTGGGAGAAGGGCCGGGTCAGGAAGCACTTTTTTGAGAAAAAGCCGAGAAAGCGGTTGTCGTATTTTAAGGGAAGCTCTCGCGCGAGCTTCGAGCGCCTTCGAAACAACCGTGCGCGCCGCGGCCATGTGTTCAACGGCTTTTGCGTCTCCCGAACCTTTTTGAAACGTCGGCCAGGAAGCCAAATGAACGCTTTCGGGGTCACGGGTTTCTTTCACTGCAATAAAAAGTTCCTCAGCAAAAAAGGGCATGAAGGGAGCAAGAAGTTTGGAAAGCTCGCGCAGTACAAACCGAGTGGTACCAAGCGCCAAATGTTTTTCAGAAGAATCGTTACTCTTGAAACGTTCCCGAGAACGGCGCACATACCACGTTGAGAGATCGTCAATGAAAAGAGCGATTGGGCGCGTTGCCTTGTCAAGCTCGTATGATTCCATGGCCTCAGTTATATCGGCCGAAAGCTCCCGCAGACGTGCGAGAATCCAGCGGTCGAGAATATGGGGGCTGTCGTCCCGAAGAGATGCCTCAGAAGCCGGTGCGTAGAGAGCGTAAAATGCCCGCACATTATCAAGTCTCCCGATGAGTTTCTTGCTTATCTCGTCAACATGTTTTTCCGAGAAGACTAGCTCTTCGCCTCGGATGACCGGAGAGGAAAGCAGGTAGTAGCGCAGTGCGTCAGCGCCGTAGGAAGCAACAAGTTCAAGCGGGTCGGGATAATTCTTGAGCCGCTTGCTCATCTTGCGCCCATCCTCGCCAAGGATGAGACCGTTCGTAATAACGCTTCGATAAGGAGCACGGCCAAAGAGAGCGACTGAAAGAACCAGCAGAGAATAAAACCAGCCGCGCGTCTGATCCATGCTCTCTGAAATAAAATCGGCGGGAAAACCGCGCGCCGGACGCAGTATCCCGCGCTTCGGTTCAAATACATCAGTGTGTTCAAAGGGGTAGTGATTCGAGGCAAAGGGCATAGAACCCGACTCGAACCAGCAGTCAAAAACGTCCGAAACCCTCTTCAAAGGCTGTCCTTCCTCATCGAAAAGAGGGAGCTCGTCGATATACGGGCGATGCAAGTCAAGCTCGTATTCTTCATTGTGCGGAAACGCCGTAAAATCAAGATTCCGTACTTCAGCTTGCTGGATAGAACTCCGGCCTCCTTGCATTGCAATACTTTGCTCTGGGTCTAACCCTTGCGCCGCAGCGAAAAGCAAGAGGGCAGGTGCTTCGTGGGTAACAATCAGGATGCTTTTGCCTTCATATTGAGATTCAATGTCATAGATGAACGCTCCGACTCTTTTTTTTACTTCAGCGTAATTCTCACCTCCTTTCGGTGTTTTTTCAAAACGGATAATGGTTTTGGGAAACTCCTCTTTAAACCGCTCAATGGGGCGCCCGTTCCACTCGCCGGTATTCCATTCTTGCAATCGAGCATCGAGCTTTATTGCATTGTCATGAAGCTGGAGCACCTGCATTACTATTTCGGCAGTCTGCCGCGTCCGGACAAACGGAGAAACAAAAACAAGGTCAACCTTCTCTTTTTTCAGTTTCTCTGCGGCGGCTCTCACTTGTTCTCTTCCCTTTTCAGTCAAAGAATGCGGAGTGTCAGCGAGAGCGCTTAGAATGTCCTTGGTATTACTCTCCGCCTCCCCATGTCGCATGACCAGATAGCGGTTGCCGGATTTTCTGACACGCTCTTTGAGTTCAGCGATAGAACCGATGGCAACAACTGAACCATTTTTGCCGCGCCACACCGGAATGGGAGCGCCCCAGAAACGCGAACGGGAAATCGCCCAGTCGCGCGCGTTTCGAAGCCAGTTGCCGAAACGCCCTTCTTTAACCCCCTCCGGCACCCAAAGAATTTTTTCGTTCTCCGCAACCAGCTTGTCGCGAAAATCGGTGACTTTCACAAACCACGAAGAAGCCGCGTAATTAAGGAGCGGCGTCTCACAGCGCCAGCAGTGCGGGTAGCTGTGGATAATCTTTTCCTTCTTGAAGAGGAAATTTTTTTGCGCCAAGAGTTTCAGTACCTCAACGTCGATGCGTGTCGGGTCGTCTTTAGGTTTTGCCTGCATACCGGCAAGTTCGTGCACAAAGGGTTTCATTGCCCCATCCATTCCCACATGATGAATAATGGGAATGGCATTCGCTTGCGCGAGCGCGAGGTCGTCTTCCCCGAACGCCGGAGCAATGTGTACGATGCCGGTTCCTTCCGCCATGGTGACAAAATCGGCGGTGTAAATTTTCCAAGCATTCTCTTTATTCACAAACGACTCGTTGACAAAGTAATCAAATACCGGCCGGTAACGCTTTCCCGCAAGTTCAGAACCCAAAAACTCCGTCACAATCGTGTACACTCCCTCGAGGGTTCTGAGGCGATCGCGTGCCAGAATAAACCGCTCATCGCCAATTTGCACGAGCACGTAGCTTGCGCCGGCCGCTACGGCAAGCGCCATGTTCCCCGGCAGAGTCCACGGCGTTGTGGTCCACGCCAAAAGATAGGTTCGGGGGCCTGCCCCATCAGAAGCGGACACTTGAGCATCGCCAGCTCCACCAGTTCCAATAGGGTCAAGCAATTCGAATTTAACGGTGATGGCAAGATCAGTAACATCTTTATACCCCTGGCTTACTTCAAAATTCGAGAGTGTCGTCCCGCAACGCGGGCACAACTGCATCGCTTTAAATCCTTCGTAAATGAGTTTTCTGTCGAAGAGCGTTTTAAATGCCCACCACACCGATTCGGTATAGGAAGTGTCCATCGTCTTATAATCGCGCTCCATATCCACGAATCGTCCCATCCGCGGCACGATACGTTTCCAGTCAGCGACATACCTAAGCACCCTCTCGCGTGCCGCTTTGTTGAAACGACCAACGCCAAGTATTTCAATATCTTTTTTTGTTTTGATATTGAGCTCCTCTTCGATCTGGTTTTCCAAAGGAAGGCCGTGGCAATCCCAACCCCAGCGTCGGCGCACCCGGAAGCCTCGCATCGTTTTGTAGCGCGGAATAGCGTCCTTAATGGTGCCTGCAAGTATGTGCCCATAATGCGGCAATCCCGTGGCGAATGGGGGGCCATCATAGAAAATAAACTCCCCCAGAGAGGCTTTCTTCCCTTCGGATTTTTGGAAAATATTGTTTTTATTCCAGAATTCCAAAACCGCCTCTTCTCTCCTCGCCCGCTCGCTCTTTTCCTTCTGTTTCTCCATGTCCATAAAAACCTTTATATTGTAACATTTTTGAAACCCGCCCAAAAAATCTACCCCAGCAAGAATTTTCGCCCCGGGTTTCCCATTTTCTTGATTTATTTTTTATATATGATATAATAAAAATTAGATTAGGCCATGGGAGGGCCGAACAATGACTACCATTTCACAGCGAGTCGAAGACCCGCTGCTTGCGGTGTTGCTTCGTCTCTTTCCACACCCGACAGTCAAGGATGCAATGAACTGTCTGAAGATTGAACAGGTCCAAGATGCCGCGGTCAGGGTGGCAGAAAGAGCACGTCAGTTCGCCATCGACGAAGACGAAAGACGCCGAACGAAAGGGGGGAAGGACCTCATCAACTATCGCGGATTTTACGTCGGCGCCGTTGGTATCGGGCTGATCTTAAGTCCCTGGCAAGGTCCCTATCCGTATACCTGGTTTGCTTTTGCCGCGTTTAACACCAAGCCTTCCAAAAAGGCTCGCAAATATTGCGCTGAAAAGCGACTCATGCGTGGCGCACGCAAGAACAGATGCACGTGTTTGGGTGGTCTTGCGGTATCAGGAGAGCTACAGCCTGATGGCCGTAGTGGCATCCAGGGCTTGAATCTCGACCCCTGCGGGGCATGCCGGGATGATGCGGCAGGTGAATACCGTTCGCTTTTCCGCAACGGCACCCTCCTCCTCACCGCTCAACCGGGTAGTCAGTTTCGGGAAGTGAAAACAATGTCGCAGCTCATGGAGGCCCACGGCGAGAAATGGCCTCAACTGAGTAAGCATCGTGCGGGTCGTCCTTAGAGAATGGAACTGGAACATCGGATGTTCTAGTTTACGAGGCATCGTCTTGGTAATCTCTCAGTAAGAATATTCGCGTCAACCTGCGACCTCGAGTTATGCTCGAGGCGCATTTTTTTTATAACTCCTCACATCCGCTCGGGGGTTTTGATGCCAAGGAGAAAAAGACCATTCATCATGGTTTGGTGAAATGCTTTGGTGAGTGCAAGTTTGTAGGGAGATTCGGGGGTATCGTCAATTATTTTTTCTTTTGCGTACCAGCTGTTGAACGTGCCGGCAAGCTCGGTGAGAAACGTGGCGACATAGTGCGGCTCGTATTCCCGCGCCGCGCGCTCAACAATTTCAGGAAAACGATATAAGAGTCGTTCAATTTCAATAACCTCTTTCGGCACACGCTCGACGTTATCCGCGCTTCCCGCTCTTCCAAGAATGGAGTGAGCACGCGTTGCCGCGTATTGAAGATAAGGACCACTGTCGCCCTCAAACGAAACAGATTTTTCAAAATCAAAAACGATATCGCTCCCCATTCCTTGCTTGAGAATGGAATACTTGATGGCGCCAATTGCGATTGCCTCGATAGTCTCCTGCTCCTTCCCCGTCGCCCGTTCGCTCATTTTCTCCTTCACTCTTTTTGAAACTTCATCGATAAGCGACTCGGCAGTAACAATGTCACCAGTGCGCGAGGACATTTTCCCAGACGGGAGCCGCAGCATCCCATGCGGAATATGCACGATTTTTTCCGCGAGTTTCGCGTTAATGCGGCGAAGCGCGGCAAGAACTACCTTGAAGTACTCGACTATCTCATTGCCCGTGATGGAAACAAAAATGTCAGCCGGGTGACGCTCCTCTTTTAGAAACGCCAGACCGATTTCTTTTGCTTCATAGGTTGGCAGTCCTTCGGAATTCAGAAACACGCGGGTATGGAGTCCTTCTTTTCCCCCACGAAAAACTATAGCCCCCTCACTTTGTTCAAAAACTTCTGGGTGTTCTTCGACAATTCTTTTTCCATATACTCCGCTATAAGATTCAAAATAATAATAATCAAATCCTGTTCCAGTTTTTTCATTAAATGTTCCCAGTTTTTTATAAATTTTTTCAAATTCCCTGAATGATTCGGCTTTCCCTTCAGAATAAAGTTCTAATAAATCCTTTTTTTTACTACCTTTTCCATAGAGGCTTTCATATATTTCTTTATTAATTTCTCGAATTTCTTTTTTGGCTTCCTCCTCTTCTTCATATTTAGCAGCACCCCATCCGTAAGCCTCTCCCCATTTAACATTTGGTTTCTTCATTTTCCCCCAAAGCGCCTTTGCAACATGAAGCCCGACATCACCCTGATAGCTTGCCCGCTTCACTTCCGCGCCGGAAAACTCAATGAGCCGCGCAATAGATTCACCAATCGCATTACTCATAAGATGCCCAATGTGAAATTCCTTGAATGGGTTCGGGTCGGTGTATTCCACCATTACCTTCTTTCCAAGAAGCATCTTGTTCTTTCCCCACTCTTCCCCCGATTCGAGAATTTTCCTTACATTACCGGCAAAAAAATCCCTTGAGAGAAAAAAGTTGATGAAACCGGCCCCCGCCACGTCAACTTTTTCCACCTCCTCCAGCTGCTGTTGTACGATATATCGTACAACTTTCTCGGCAAGCTCCCGTGGATTGCCGCCCTGCGATTTCGCCAGTACTAGCGCAACATTGCTCGCATAATCTCCGTGCAAGATATCGGCCGGATGCTCCAGATAAATGTCGGGGATGGAGAGACCGAGACTTTTGAGCGCCTCCATTATCGACTGCTTGATTTTCTCAACAATCATTGCGGCCATTGTAGCACGCACCGAGAGCCCAATTCAGAGCTTGAGGCGACGGCTGACTGCCTGCCGAATCTCCTTGCGGATTGATTCAACTGAACGCATCTTGCCGCGAGGAGCACAGGTGATTTCAATCCAGTCAGGCCGCGTTGCGGCAAGAGAGCGGTATTGCCGTATCGCCGCCCGCTGGAGAGAAGGGTTGCGTTCGTGGTAATCTTTTCGCCACTTTGTGTTATTCAAGTAGGGGCGTTTTTTCTTTTCGGCGATAAATTTCTGCGAGACGGCAAGGAGCACATGTAAATAAATTACGAGCGACGGTCGCGGTATGCCGAGCTCCCGGTACTCAAGCTTTTCAAGCCACTTGATAAAAGCACTCCGCTTCCTCCCGGACGAAAATTTTGCCGACTGGTATGCCGCATTGCTCGGCGTGTAGCGGTTGCAAACCACGACGCCACGGGAAAGCGCCTTGGTAATTTTAGGAATGGCGCTCACGCGGTCGAGTATATAGGGCAACGATGCAATTTCAGGAAACATTGCCACAAAATCGCCGAATTCTCCCGCGAGCGCTCTCCCAACGAGCGCCCCGGCAAGTGATTCCCGGTAGCGGGGAAAATCGAAGTACGCAACGCGGTGCTTTTTTGAGAGCTCCTTCACGAGCGCTTTCGCTTGAGTCTTCTTGCCGGCTCCGTCGGAGCCCTCAATGACGATAAGACTTCCTTTCTTCATTGTCGACAATTTCTCTTACAAAAATTGCTCGGGAATCGGAAATTGTTTGCATAGAGTTCTCACTTCTTCCCGAATTTCTTTTTTCTTTGCGTCGTTGTCCTTGTTTTTGAGCGTCTCAACCAGGAGTTCAGCCACTCGAGCGGACTCTTTCTCCTTGAAACCGCGGGTCGTTATCGCCGGCGTACCAAAGCGGATACCGGAAGGGTCCATCGGTTTCCTCGGGTCATCGGCAATCATGTTCTTGTTAAGGGTAATGCCCACCTCGTCAAGCACCGTCTCCGCTTCTTTGCCCGAAATACCGAGCGAGCCATGCACGTCGGCAAGAATCAGATGGTTGGATGTCCCCCCACCGATCATGCGGATACTGTGGCGGTGCAGCACTTCCTCCATCGCTTTGGCATTCTTAAGTATCTGCGCTGCATACGTTTTGAATGAAGGATGCAGGGCTTCACCAAAGGCAACCGCTTTTGCTGCAATGTTGTTCATATGCGGACCCCCTTGAAAGCCAGGAAAGACCGTTTTGTCTATTTTTTTGGCAATATCTTCGCTCTCTCTCGTCAAAATCATGCCTCCGCGGGGGCCTCGTAGTGTCTTATGCGTGGTGGTCGTAAGCACATCAAAACCAGAATCAAAGGGGTTCTTCGCGGCACGCCCGGCAATGAGACCGGCGATATGGGCGATGTCCATAACCGCATATGCTCCGACTTCTCGAGCGATGGAAACAAATTTTTTGTAATCGAGTTCCCGCGAGTATGCCGAAAAGCCCGCGAGTACAATTTTCGGCTTTGCTTCTTTGGCAACGCGCAACATTTCGTCGTAATCAATTTCTCCCGTGTCAGGATCTTTCATTTTGTACCGTACAAAGTTGAAGAACTTGGTGATGTAGGTCACGGGATGCCCGTGCGTAAGATGCCCTCCGTGAGAGAGATCCATGCCGAGCACCGTGTCCCCTGGTTCAAGAAGAGCAAAGTAGAGAGCAACGTTGGCAGGGGCGCCAGAGAGCGGCTGCACATTGGCAAACTGGCAGTTGAATAATTTTTTAGCCCGCTCGATGGCAATTGTTTCAACAACATCAGTGAACTCCTGCCCACCGTAGTAGCGCTTACCGGGATACCCTTCGGAATATTTATTGGTAAGGACCGAGCCCATCGCTTCGCGAACGGCTCGGGATACGTAATTTTCCGAAGGGATAAGCTCCAGCCCTTCCGCCTCTCGTTGTTCTTCGCCTTCAAGAGCATCAAAAACCTCCTTATCCTGTTTTTGTATGTGTTCGTAGAAATTCATACAACAGCATACTACCCGTGGAGCGCTTTATTGTAACCGCCGGCAACCGTAAGTTCCGCTTTTATGGAGCCATGTGGTTCATAGTCGACCAGTTCCACGTACTCCGGCTTGAAGCTTTCAAGAGAGTTAAAGGACTCCGTGAAGCGGAGCTTCGGAAATGGTTTGGGTTCGCGCCCGAGTTGTTCCTCGACTTGTGCGCGGTGATTTTCATACATATGCACGTCTCCAAAAGTATGGATAAATTCTCCCGGTTCTCGCCCGAGAATCTGCGCCACAATGACAGCCAAAAGCGCATAACTTGCAATGTTGAAGGGAACGCCGAGAAAGACATCGGCGCTACGCTGATAGAGCTGTAAGCATACTTTCCCTTTTTTTATATTGAGTTGGTAAAGATTGTGGCAAATGGGAAAGCGGGCACCTTCTCCAGGACGCGCCATGGCATAGAGGTATTCCGGATTCCACGAGGTAACGAGGGTATTGTGTGCATCGGCGTCCTTGCGGAGTTCATCAATAGTCCATTGCAGCTGATCTACCGTTCTGCCGTCAGACGCCGGCCAGCGCCTCCAAAGTTCACCATAAATATGTCTAAGCTCCCCATGTTCCTTCGCAAATGATGCATCGGTTTTAATCCTCTCAATAAAAGCATCTTTTCCCATGGCAGCCACAAGACCTTTTTCGACTTTTTCGACATAGAGTTTATACGGATAGTCGTCCCATATGTGCACGTCTTGGTCAACGAGATATTTGATGTTCGATTGGCCGGAGAGAAACCAAAAGAGTTCATGAAGAACCCCCTTCCAATAGACTCGCTTCGTGGTGAGCATCGGAAAACCATCTGAGATATCAAAACGGATTTGTCTGCCGAATACGCTGTATGTTTTGACTCCCGTACCTTTATCAACCTGCTCTTCTCCCGTGAGCGTTTCGCGCAAAAGATCAAGATATTGGTATTCGGGGTGTCTCTTTTCCATGCTAGCGTTTTTTCTTTGCCTTCCGCGGCGCGACGTAGCCCCGAACGTTGTTGCCTTGATACCTTCCAACTTGGCGATAATTTTTCGCCGTCCGGGACGAAATGGTGGAAAAGGTCAACTGGGCAATCTGCATGCCGGGGCGGAGGATGATGGGCACACTGTTAAGATTGCAAAGCTCAAGCGTCACCTGCAAGAAATGCCCGGGATTGATGAGCGATGCTGAGTTATGGACCAAAAGCCCGATACGGGCAAGGGAGCTTTTTCCGTTCATTTCAATGAGATACACATCCGAACCGAAGTGTTCTTTTGAGCAACCGAGGATTGAGACGCCAGGGTGGAGCACAAATGTTCCGCCATTCTTTACGGTCACTGTGTGAGTTTTTGGGAAAATCTTTTTTACCGGGTCGATGATGCTTGTGGTATGCGGTTCGGTGATGATGAAGGTGTTGCCAAGTGAAATATCATAACTCACTGGCTGGAGTCGCTTGCGGTCGAAAGGTTTGAGGACAATCGTGCCATGCTTCACTTCTTTCGCAATGTCGATATCAGAGAGAAACATACTTGTGGGTTTATTGTCTTTAATATTCTAGCGTAATTCGTGATTCGTAATTCGTAATTCGGTTCTTATTGAACCACGAATATTTTGTCCGTGCCATAATACTCCGGCCAGTGACTATTGTAGTAGGCAAACATTCGCTCAAGCCGCTCCTGTGGAAGCTCCTCAACGCCGAGCTCGCGCATAAACCCCTCGAGGGATTGCTTCGCCAAAGGAATCTCCGCGGTGTCATCCACGACTTTCTCAAACTCCGCCAGGTAGCCATAACCGGCGTTTTTATCAAGGCAGACCGTCGCACTCTTATAAGAATACTCCTCCCGCTCCCGCGACCACTTCGCCTGATAGCGAAAGCCGGCGTCAAGGAGAAGCTGGTCAAGCTCTTCAATTCTCATGCCGGTGACTGGCGCTTCGAACTCAAGCCGCGAAATCGTATTGTGACTTGAACCTTCATCGAGTGACGCTTTCACAACAAAAAGAAGATTGCGGTCGTCAATAAGGCGGGTGCGAATTGAAAAATCTTTCCCTCGTTCCAACATATCCGAAAGTTTTTTTTGATCCTCCGGCGAGAATGTGTGTGCAAGTGTCGCGCGAAGTTTTGAGATATCACCACCGACAAAATAGTGGTTAAGCTGTTTGCTTCGAGTGTGGCAGATAGCGGAAGGATCGAGTGTTTGCATGTCTCTACGCAACTTCTCTGCGCGTTCGCGATTTCCAAGAAGCGATTTGATTTCGATTTCGCAGGATGGCATGTTCCCAATTATACGCTTCCCCATGAACCCGAGAGAAGCTTACTCTCGCGAGAGTCCCGTGGTATAACACGAGAAATGCAAAAGCCTCGGGTAAGCACGGTCGTCGCAATAGGCTCTGGCAATCGCGCCATTGGGGAAGGTGGGAAGCTTCTGTGGCATATCCCTGAAGACCTTAAGCGCTTTAAGGCAATCACCTTGGGACACCCTGTCGTCATGGGACGCAAGACTTTTGATTCTATCGTTGCCATCCTCGGCAAACCCTTACCAGGAAGAGTCAGCATCGTGATAACCCGCGATGCCACATGGCACTATCCGGAGGTGATTGTTGTCCATTCGCTTGAAGAGGGGCTCGCGAAAGCCCGCGAGCTCGACCAAAAAGAAATCTTCATAGGCGGTGGCGGACAAATCTACGAGCAGGCGCTTCCTTTCCTCGATCGCCTGTATCTCACGCTTATCGACGAGGAAAAAGAAGGCGATTCTTTTTTTCCGCCCTACGAACATCTCTTTACTAAAAAAATTTCAGAGGAAGCGCGTGAATGGAAAGGTGTTTCTTATCGATGGGTTACCCTTGAGCGCGACTAGCGAGTTTGCTCTCCTCGCATTCACCCGCGGCCGTGGGGCTTCACTCTCCGCCCTTTTTCCATCGGACCCTCCGCCAGAACGGCGCGAATATGTCGTCTTTGAGCGAAACACGGAATTCACTCCAGCCGCGCCTCGTACGCCGACCCTGCCATATCGTTTTCGGCACCTCACGAATAACTGCAAGGGGTGTTTGTTCGTTTCCTTCTCCCATGACGAGCACTGCCGCCGCGGCAAGTGCGTCAGCCAGGTTTGCTTGCTCCATTTTAAGACGCCGCCCGAAGATATCGGGAAGTCCTCGGTAATCGTAGAGCGGCTGAAATCCGGAGTAGCCAAGAGCAAAGCCAATAGCCCCGCGGCGAAGTGGTGTTGACGTCGAGTCGGTGATAATGACTCCAAGATGTTTTAAACGAAAATGGAGCTTGAGTGCGCGGCGCAGGCGCGAAGCCGAAGCGTCGGGATTCTTCGGCCAGAGGATGTAGTGCCCTTTGCCGTTGCTCTCATCAATGCCGGCATTTCGAATAAGGACGCCGCGTGCGATCGTGTGAAAAACGTTGCGTCCAGCAGCGCGCGCATTCGGAAGAAAGAGTGAAGATTCCTTCCGAGCAAGCGCCTTTTTATCATTTGCCTCAACCGGGAGACAAAGTCCTTCATGAATACTTACGACTTTTGAGGCAACGGCGAGCACATCTCCCTCTCGAAGTCGGAGGTCCGAATGAAAAATCGCCGCGAGGAGGTCATCGTGTGGCGGAATGAGCGCGTGGAGTTTGACTGGTCTAACGTACACTTATTTTACTTCAATCCCTTACAGGGACAAGTCACGAATAGTTTTTTGCTAAAAACTTCCTCGACCCCGCCTCGGATACCTTTGTATCCTGCGGCTCTGAATCCTCTAAGTATCGGATTCAGCACCTTGTGGATATTTGTGCGAATTGCATTCTCAAAATATCTCACAAGGTCGATTGATGTTTCCTACTTCACATCGATCCCCATTGACCGGGCGGTACCGGCAATAATCTTAATCGCTTGTTCCATGTCGTTGGCGTTTAAGTCAGGCATTTTCTTTTCGGCAATTTGACGAAGTTGCTCTTTAGTGACCACTCCCGCCTTTACCGTCGGCGTCTTGCCGGAACCTTTTTCAATACCAAGCGCCTTGAGAAGAAGCCGCGAGGCGGGTGGAGTTTTTAAAATAAAATCGAATGTGCGATCCTCATAGACAGAAATTTCAACTGGCACGATATCGCCACCCATATTTTTGGTGCGTTCGTTGAACTTCGTCACAAACTCGCCGATGTTCACTCCTGCGGGACCGAGCGCCGTGCCGATCGGCGGCGCCGGAGTCGCTTTGCCCGCGGGCGCCTGAAGTTTGATTTTTTTGACTATTTTTTTGGCCATGAAATTAACTTACAACTTACAACACACAACCTACAACAGAAGCAAACAAAACACAAATTAATTGCTTATCCCTGTTGTCAGTAGTAGGTTGTTGGTTGTGGGTCGAATTAGATTTTTTTTACTTGTAAAAAATCTAGTTCGACCGGCGTTTCCCGCCCGAACATCGGCACGAGAACCTTTACCTTACCGCGCTCCTCGTCAATCTCTCCGATACGCCCCTCAAGATCTTTAAACGGCCCATCAACGATGATGACTGCGTCGTTTGGCGAAAGATCGATGGTGTGTTTCACAATATCCTCTCCCATACGTCTGAAGAGCTCTTCTATTTCAGCTTTTTCAAGCGGTACTGGATGAACGCCGGAGCCGACAAAGCCGGTCACCCGCGGCGTGTTGCGGACCACATACCAAGAGTCGTCGGTTACCGTCATATCAACGAGTACGTAACCAGGGTAGATTTTTTCCTCTTCCATGACCCGTTTGCCTCCCTTGATTTTTATTTTCTTTTCAGTCGGCACCACAACGCTGAAAATTTTGTCCTCCATGCCAAGCGACTCAATGCGCTGCTTCAAGTTTCGTGCAACCGCATTTTCATATCCCGCGTAGGTGTGGATGGCGTACCAGTTGCGCTCTGTATGTAATCCCTGTTTCGCCATATTTTCTATGCGCCGATAATGAGCTTAAGAATCGTTGTAAAAAAGAAATCGAAGACGCCCAAGAAAAATGCGGTGAAAAGCGAGATGCCGATAACAAAGGCCGAGAGCACCAGCGCCTGCCGGCGGGTGGGCCAACTCACATGCTTGAGCTCTCCGCGTGTCTCCTTAAGATAATCCGTTATGCGCATATATTGGCAATTTTAAAAGCCCTCGCGGGCTTCGTATGGGGGCAGTATACACTACGGTCGGAAACGTGCAATCCCCGTACTAGATTTGGCATTGTCTCCCTGTTGCAACCGTCATCATAAGAGAGGACGATGAACCGTGTTTCGAGCACAGCTGATTCAGCTGAACGAGAGAGACAAAGCAACTATGCCAAAATTCAGTGACGGGGCAAGCGGCAGAAAAATGAACGGCGCCGGGGTCGCGGCGCCGTTTTTTGCGTTGAGGACATTGAGGACTAGGCCTGCGCCGTCCTCCCGCCCGTAGGTTTCTTTTTCTTATTGTTCTCGTTGGACGACCGGGGGAACGGCAGAGACCTTTCTGCCCGAGCCGTTCGTCCGAATTCCGGCGAGTGTGAAGGCCTGTGCATCAGTCTCGACGTGAAGCACACCAATCCTCCTCAGCTCCCTCTTGTCCCGAAGATGGTAGCACACCACCCTCACGGACTCTTCTTTCTTCACTACGCCCTCAACACGCAGAAGGTCGTGGGACGGGGTCTCGCCGATTAAGGTGTACTTGAAAGGCGAGAGTGAAAGATTCTGCTGTTCCGACTGGCGATGCTCCTTCTTCCAGTCTTTCCGGGTCTTCTTGGACATGTGCTTCTCCCGTAAAAGTTGTACGCGCCAAACGCTACGTGTACGCTATTTTTAACTATAGTACTTCGTAACGAAAAAGTCAAGGAATACCCCTTTAAAGCGAGCGGTCTTTATCTAATCTCGTAGGTAATGGAGACGTTCGAGACAATTTTATTCTCACCAACCGGCACTTCCGGCGCTATTCTATCCCCGCCCATACCAAGCCCTTCGGCCTTACCGTAGAAAATCGGGTAGGGCTGCTGCCCCGACTCGCTGAAGCTCACGATGCGAACCAAGGTAACATCGAGGTCTTTGGCTAGAGCCGCAGCTTTTTCCTTTGCGTCACTGATTGCTTTCTTGCGAGCCTCCTGCTGGAGAGCATCTTCATCGTCAATGGTAAAATCAAGTCCGCTCACGTTGGTGACACCGAACTCCCCGACTCCCGTGAGAAGCTCCCCGGCTTTTTTTGTGTTGCGCACCTTAACCGACAGCGTCTGATTCACGCGATATCCTTTGAGTATCTGCTTCCCGGGCGGACAACCGTACTGCGTACATACTTGGTTTTGGTACTCGTATTCCGGATAGACTGAATAGTTCACGGTCTTAAGATCTCTCTCCTCCACCCCCTGGGCTTTAAGATAGCTAATGACTTTATTGATTTTGCCTGTCGCAACTTCCTGTGCCTCCGCAACCGTGGCTTTCAGTTCATCGACGGAAACCATAAAGGTCGCTATGTCCGGCACCGCAAATACCTCGCCCTCGCCGTTAACCGAAATGGTATTGGAGATTGGCACACCTCCGCCGATAAAACGGTAGCCTTTAAGCTCAGTAACCGTCTTTGAAAGCACAAAAAGGGAAAGTAGCCCGACGAGCAAAAGAACTGCGGCAGACATGTAGGAACGATTGAGCAAGTCTTGCATAGTAGCGAATGCGAGTAGTTATCGGTTACTAATACTATTAAAAAAGCAGTATACCCTGTAGTAGATTTTTCGCAAGAAAAACTCACTACAGGGTATACCCGAAGAGCCCATGGGTTCTAATTAAGGGTATCAGCAAGCTTGTGGTTAACGTCGCGGTGATGCATCTCGTCGTTGCGGGTCGCAATAATGACTTCCCTGAGGCGCGCGGCAGGAGCAAGAGACCAATAGCGGATAGCGAGTGCGGGAGCAGGGATGTTTTTTCGCTCATTCGCCTCCACTTCCGCCAAATACTCGCTATAGCTGTGGACCGCGGCCTCTTCGAGATATCCGGCGAGACGATGAGCCGTGTGCGGAGAAAAAAGATAGATGCAGAAATAGCTCAAACCAAACACCCATTGCGCGACAAATATCAGCAAACGCTCCAGAGACGTCGGCTGAGCGATATGAATAAACACCATCAAATGCATCCGCTCGTTTTCAGCCTCCGCAAGGAGGGTGCGTATCCATCCACCATCGTCGCGAAGGTGGCGAAGCGCCTTGAAATGCTGCATCATCCCGCCGACCATCCCCGGCACCGCCGCAACCGTCTCAAGCACCACGGCACGGTGTCCGTACCGCTCTCGAAAAAATGTATCCGCAACCCACAGGGCGAATCGCACCAGCCCATAGGCAACCGTGTCACGGAGACCGTGGGGTTTGTAGTGAAAGAAGAGCTGGTGCTCTGACACTATTATATTGTCCGGGGTAGCGTGTAGATGCATAGATTATGCCTTGAAGAGAGTATAGCAAACAGCCCTAGAAATGGGCGAGCTGAATCGCCGCAAACAGTACGCCAACTCCGAGAACGGTCATGAAGGTGGTAAGAATTTTCGGGTGAGCATGGTGACTTTCAGGTATAAGGTCACTCGCGCCGATGTAGAGAAAGAATCCTGTAAAGAGTGCGAGGATGATGCTTAGATATTTTTCCGGCAGGGTAAAAAAAAGAGTTGAGCCCGCGCCAAGAACCGGCGTAACTGCGTCCACCAAGAGCCAGCGAAATGCACTGCTACGGCGTCCTGCGTTTTTGAGAACTAAATTGACCGTGTTGATGCCGTCGGAGAAGTCGTGGACAAGAACTGCGGCTGTTACTACTGCGCCAATCGCCGCAGAGACTTGGAATGCCAGGCCAATTGCCACACCGTCGAGGAAGCTATGGAAACAGAGGCTCCCCGCTCCAAGAATCCCGCGGTGAGTCGAGGCGTGCTCAACCCCCTCTTCCCCACTGTGGGAATGAAAAAAAATTGTTCTATCAAGTAAAAGATAGAGGAGAAAACCAACGGTAACAAACTGTGTGACGGTTGCGACGTCAAAAAATTGCTGTCCAAGCTCAATCGATTCTGGCAGTAAATCGAAAAAGGCAACGCCAATGACCGCTCCGGCGCTAAATCCCAAAATCAAGTGCAACTTGTCGCGGAAACGAAGCGCAAAAAGACCGCCGACGAGTGTTGAGACAAACGCAGCAAAAGCAATGGCAAGTATCATACGAATGTAAGTTAGCGAGTACTTTTTTTGGGTGCCTACTGGGATTCGAACCCAGTCTGGCTCCTCCACAGGGAGCAGTGCTGACCATTACACCATAGGCACCATCTGTTCAAACTAACAAAGTCTGGATAGGCCAATCGTGTTAGTTTTGGTGCGCGGGAGAGGATTTGAACCTCCAAGCCCTTACGGGCACCACCACCTCAAGATGGCGTGTCTACCGATTTCACCACCCGCGCGCATTTTTGTCAAGTTTAAGCGCTTTATATATCTTTTCCTTCTTCCGCGCTAGACAGACAGCGGTATCGCTATAATACATTTTTTTAATAATTTTCAAAGACTCTTTCTTAGCATACTTAAGCTGGTAGGTAGAACCTTTACCGTCCTTTGTAATATGCCCTATTACTTCTGACCTCACCCGGAGCGATTGCCGGATCCAATCAATAAAACTCTTACTTGCAGAAGCTAACTGTAAGTAGTACATGAAACTTGAACGCCACCGTGGATCCCAATAAGAATAAAAAGATCCGTCACCGTCAAAACATCCGCGCAGAAAATCAAAAAAATACTGCTGAGGAACATCGACTGCTCCAATGGTCTTTGACTTGGCAGGCGTTAATCCAATACCAAGTAGAAACTGATAAAACAAAATATCCCCGAATTGAACACGGAAGTAATCTCGTTTTTTATGTCCACTGGAGTGTTTGGCCAATTTAGAGTCAAGACCGAGACAATGTTTGAATGTTTTAAGCTGTTCAATGTCTTTTGACACAAGAACGATATGGTATCCATCAATTGAAAGACACCCATCGGTCGCAATAAGTCCAATTGCATAGGCAAATTCCGGCGACCATTTAATTTTTACTTTTCCCTTTGGCTTTACCCCTCTTGCTCCCACATATCTATTTTACCTCAAGGCCATAGCGTATACCAAATAAATTATACACGAAATCCTCGTTGGCTTGAGAGGTCTTAGCAATCACTTTTCCTATACCGCCGCTACTTCTGCGGGAGATTCTTTATTGTCAGGGGTTTTTAAAACTACCTGTTGCGACCGGCGCATTTGTTTGCGGATTTCTTTTGCCGCTTTGTTGCGAATATAGTAGAGCTTCGCGCGCCGCACGCGGCTCCGAGACACCTTTTCAATCTTATCGATTGCCGGAGAATAGAGCGGAAATACCCGTTCAACTCCTACCCCATCAATAACCCGACGTATGGTAAATGTCGCGCCTGCCTCACTGCCATGCTTGCGTGCAAGCACGAGCCCCTCAAATGCCTGGAGGCGCGCATTCTTCGTCGTTACCTCTTTTTTGTTGGCAGCTTTGGTGTGTTTCAATTCCTCAATTTTTTGCCACACACGCACGGTGTCGCCGGGGCGAACATCGAGTTTTTTGCGCTCTTCCATATTTACCGGAGAGATTTTGATTTCTGGCATTTTCATGACGCGAATACTCTAACACGAGCATCACCGCTCCGCAAGAATCTTTGGTAATGTGCAAGCACATATGGCGGTTGACGTTGACATTCCACCTGCCGTCATTGCGATTCGCGTTGACAACCGAGACGTTTGCGTGCCTCGCGCCACCCATACCACCATCCATTGAATTCTCTCCGGATTGTATCGGATTCGGAGTCGGAACTCCTTAGTGTGCGGCACCAACTCGTTTCTTTTTTACGGGATTTGCACCCGAAACCTCGCCACCCGAAGCTTGCGCCGCGGATGCCAGCGTGTTCACATAAAAATATACCTCTCCTTTCGCCGAAGCGAAAGGAGAGGTAGTGACCAAGGGTCACAGAGTCGCAGCGTCCGAGTTGCGGACAAAGAGGCGGTAGTCGGCATCCCAGCGATAGCCGTAGTCGAGCCGGTAGACGTCGACATCCCACCCGCCGTCACGGCGACCCGCGAAGACAACCGAGACGAGATCGTTCTTGTCGATGACGAAAAAGAAGTTCGCCCAGCTATCGGTACGCAGACCGACATTCGTGCCCTTCTCTTGGCGCTCGATGAGCGATTCGATTTGGGGCAAAGCGAAAACGTGGTTTCGTTCGACGAGGAACGAAACCAGTTCGCCGACGTCTCGTGTCGAGACCTTAAGGACGGCTTGCGCCATCTCAATGAAGGTCAGCTCTTGGCCCAGTGCATAGATTGAGGCCGGGCTGGGAACTTCTGCTCCCTGTTTGGTCGACAGCCAGCGATCGATGTTGCCGTCGCGATAGCCGTAGAGGTTTTCGCGGAAGCAGTCCTCCGTCTTCTTTTCGGCGGTTGCCGGAAGTTGCACCAGTCCCCCGATGCGGTTGAGCACCGCGGCAGGAGGAGCGGTGGAAACGGAGTGCGGCTCGGGCACCACCCTATTGAAGCGCCCCTCGATTGCGTCTTGCAGATACGCCTTTAGCTCTTCTGGGTTGAACGGATAGCCGTTCGGCTGCCGTAACTGCCTTCCAAGCTCGAAGAGCTGGCCGGTGATGGATTCGTACAAATCGCCTGCGACCTGTGCGGCCATGACGATATCTCCTTTAGTTTGAAAAGAGCTGTCCCGGGGAGCGGAAACCCACACCCGTCAGCTGAATATAATTATACATCACTGGACGCCATATTGTCAAGCTGTCGTCTGGGTAAGTATTTTTTCGGCTTTTTCGAAATCTTCCGGAAGCGGTGTCTCAAGTTTTATGCGGGCGCCGGAGGGCAAGCTAAGTTCGAGCGAAAGGGCATGGAGTGCGAGGCGAGTAAACCCGAGCGCACAGGGGCGATTTGGCGCGTAGAGCTTATCACAGACAATTGGATGCCGAAGTGCTTTAAAGTGCACGCGGATTTGATGGGTACGGCCGGATTTGGGAGAAACTTCAACAAACGAAAACTGCGGCGTCGAAGAAAGCACGCGATACTCGGTCACCGCTTCACGCAAGGTACCGCGTGCATCGCGCTCGGCGGACCAGAGCGGAAAATCCTTGCGGCTTTTGCCGATGGGAAGATTGATTGTCCCCTGTTTTTCAGGAAGCGCGCCGTATACAAACGCATTGTAGATTTTTTTGACGCGGCGGTTTTTGAACTCGTTTTTGAGATACTCAAATGCTTTCTGATTTTTCGCAAGAATCATGATGCCCGAAGTGTCGCGGTCAAGCCGATGCACGATGCCCGGCCTCAAGATTTCACGTCCATCAGAAAGAGAGCCACGCTCACCGATTTCCGCGAGCGCCGGATAGCGCCGTAAAATCCAGTCCACAAGAGTAGGTTCCTCTGTCTTCCCCCCTGCATGAACCGCAAGACCACTCGACTTATTGACCGCGAGCACATCAGCGTCTTCGTAGACAACCGTGACATCACTTTCCGAAATTTCGTTTGCGTTTTGAGAATTCATCAAGTATGGCAAAAAATTCTTGCTTGCTGAACGCCGGCCAGTAGGTTTTGGTGAAAAAAAGTTCGCTGTAAACACTTTGCCACGGCAAGAACCCCGAGAGACGCTGTTCCCCGCCGGTGCGGATGATAATGTCCGGGTCCGGCATTGGGTAAGTGAATAAATTCTTTGCAATAAGTGCTTCCGTGATTTCTTCCGGTTCCAGCTGTTGAGCAACAATCCGCTGTACGGTTCTCACAATTTCAACACGTCCTCCGTAGGCAAGTGCGATATAAAAGTGGATCCCCTCGTTATCCATTGTTTCCGCCTCCGTCTTTGTTATCAACTTCTGGATATCGAGAGGCAAGAGAGCCAAATCGCCGACACATTTAAGAACGCCCCCTTCCTTTTTAAAATCCGTCATGAAGTCCCGGAGTGACAAACGAATCAGCTTAAAGAGGTGGGAAACTTCTTCCTCTGTCCGTTTAAGGTTTTCCGTAGAGAGTGCGTATACAATAAGATTTTTTACTCCAACTTCCTTTGCCCACCGAATCACCTCTCTGACTTTATCGAGGCCCGCTCGATGCCCTTCAAGCTGCGGGAGATTGCGCTCACGCGCAAAACGACGATTGCCGTCCATAATAATGCCGACGCAGGCCGGCGCATTTGCGGTGGTTGTGGTCATTGTCAGTACACAATACTAAAACCCTCGTATGCTGTCGTCGGTTTCCTCCACACAACGACGATATCCTTTACATTCGCGAGAATCGGTCCTCTTTTAAGATCTTTCAACAATAGTTCAAGCTTTTCGCGCGTACCTTGTGCGATAATGTGCACCGACCCGTCGAGGAGATTTTCCACTGTTCCAACAATGCCAAACCGCCGCGCATGCCGCAGAGCAAAATCCCGATACATCACAAGCTGGACTCGTCCCGTTACAAGGCACTCAATCTCCTCAATCATCAATCATCCTATTGAAACACAGCAAAACATAGGAAAGAAACGATTTTGATACACGCTGTAGGATTCGGACGGTCTTCGGTTTTCTGTGGGCGGTGCAAGACTCGAACTTGCGACCTACCCGGTGTAAACGGGTTGCTCTACCAACTGAGCTAACCGCCCACAGAAAACCGAACGCTACTTGGTCACAGGTATTTTTCTGCTGAAAAATCCTGCGACCCGAGAAACAGTGCCTGTGCACTGTCTCTCCGCGCCGTCGCGCTACGGCCGGCAAAAGTACCCCATACTTTTGCCCCCGGTAGGAATCGGACCTACATCAGCGGCTTAGAAGTCCGCGGTTCTGTCCATTGAACTACGGGGGCAGATAATCCCAATCCTGCCATAAAAATACGTATCCTGCTATTTCGAGGGATCGGTGTAAGAAGCCGGTCTTCCTGTTTTTAGTTCTTGGAATTGAGCTGCTTTCTCACGGTACAAAGCGGTTACGGTATCTAACATCTTTTGATCGAGCTGTGTAACCGCCCCCTCAGTCGTTTTTTTCACTACAAATAACTCACCCTGCTCGACTTCATAAAAAAGATACCCGGCCCACAGGAGAAGTATAAGCGTGAAAATGAAAAAAAGGCCTGCACCCGCTGTCCAGTCGCGCCCTGGGTTAAAAAGGGCGTCCCGCCGCCGCAGGCGGAAAGAAGGTTCTTTCTTAAATAGACGCCGAATGAGATTTTGAAACTTCATATAATCATCTAAACTTTTGGACAACAAAGGTTATGGTCTCTTGCCAATACACCGTTTTTCCTTTTCCTCCGCCACCGAGTTTATGCAATCCGACATTGGTAATGCGAACTGAATACGGCAGGGTTTCAATAATAGAGAGAAGATGCATGACTTGGTTCCAGCTCCCTTCGGCATTGAGCGTAAGGGTGAGTCCCTCGGTTGTGGAGCTTGCGGTCCCGGAAGCGGCAACATTCACGGTGACTACCTGCACCACGGCGCCCGTTATCGTTTTAAGTCCTTCCAAGTCTTCAATAAAATCCACCACGGCGTCATTTGAAAGTATGTAGCGATCAAGCTCCTCGCGCTCTCTCAGTGTCAGAGCAAAAACTTCTTTAGCGGATTCGAGCTTCGCTTGCTGATCTGCTGCAGTATCAATCGTTACTTGAAGCATCGCTATCTCTGTATTTTCATCCTTAATCCGGACAAACATAAATGCATACAGTACTCCCGCAAGAATGCACCCCGCAACCACCGCGACGAGAATGCCAACTGTCCGTGGAATACGCATATCAGAAAGAGCCCGTTATGGTAAGGGAAAATTCAAGATTTTCATTCGCCGTAAAATCCGATACGGGGAAAGACACGCTGGTAAATTCTTTTTCTTCCCCGAGTTTCTTCGCGAAAGCGGCTAAATCCGCCCGCCGGGGCGCAATACCTCGTATCCTGACAACGGGCACTTTCGCGGAACGATCAAAAACAAATTCGGTTAATTGCATGCCTGGGGAGCGTGCGGCAGTCACCTTCGACAATCCTCCTTCAAGGGTAAGGTTGTCGCGGTTATCGAAGAGCGCATCAAGCCTCTGTTTTGCCTCAGTAAGAAGTACCAAAGCATTATTTTTTTTACCCGCTTCAAGTGCTTGTTTAAGAATCAAGGCGTTGTTTTCAAGAGCTTTTTTCTTAACAAGCGAAAGAGAGAGGGACGGCACCAATGCCGCAGCGCCAATAAGAATGGCCACATCAGCAAGAATAAATCCGACGGTTGCCAGCCTTAAAAAATATTCTCGACGTAGGATTCTTTGTTCTTGTGGCGGAAGAAGATTCATCCCGTTAGAGATAGGAAACGCTCAACTGACTATAATATTGCGTTTCGTTATGATTATGCGCACTAAATGATTCCTTCGGTCGAAGGCTATTTCGAAAGCGTTTCCGTAAAAAAATCATACCTTCCGGAGTCCTCTCACCATGAGCCGCTTTCTGATACTCACCACTATACCGCTTTTTGTAATCTCTAACGGGATTCATTGCTTTTTATGTGTCCCTGCGGAGTGCAAGACCGACGGTCGTCGCAAACCCAAGCGAGTGAGGACGATCAAGTTCGGGAATCACATCGTCAAAAGAAAAGGCGTTTATCCAAACATTTGCGATGGTGACTGGCAGACGCAAGTTTGTGGCAAGATACTCGGAAAGCCCCGCCAAATTTGAACTGCCGCCGCAAAGAATTATTTTATCAATGGGTGGCATAGAATCACCACGTTCGTCTTTGTGCGTATCCCAGTAAATAAGGTGCTTATTGATTTCGTCCTTAAGAACAGTAATAGCGCCAAGAAGGGCCAGGGTAAGGTCTTTGTCGTCTTTCTGTCTCAGGCCTTGTTCATTTTTTACCCGATCCACCTCTAAGTCTGTTCCGTCGGTATAGCGCCGTACCGCTGCGGACAGCGGCTCTCCCCCAATGGGTACCGTCGACGTGAAGCAGAGAGCACCGCGGGCGAAAATCGCAATGCCAGTCCGCGATGATCCAAAGTCTACAATCATATATGTACTGGCATCGTGTTCTTTTATGACTGCCCGCGCAACCGCTTGCGCCTCCACTTCAAACGAAAGCGGCGTAAATTTCGCTTTATGAAAGACGTCGAGGTAGCCAGCAACAATTCCTTTTGAATAGACACTTACCGTAACGTCGTTCTGTCCGCGAGGAACCAACGGAGAGGGCAGAAGGAATTCATAATCAAAAATTGCATCCTTGGCGGGAATAGGAACATACTCCTCGAGTTTAAACTCCAGCGTGGTGCGAATTTCCTCAAGCGGTGTTTCTTCAGGAATAGAGGTTTGAAAAATGTAGGCATGCTCCTCGGGAAGTGAAGCCCGGATGAGCGTCGCGCCGCTCTCTTTTTTGAGGTCGCATAGAATTTCCACAAGCTTGCCCGCCTGCTGAATGGTTCCTCTCTCAATAACCCCTTTTGGAATGGGGCGTCCGCCGAAACTTCTCAGTAGATGCCTGCCGTTGCGGTCTGTGAGCTTGGCATATTTTACCGACCGATCAGAAATATCAACACCAATGGCAGACATTTTGAGGAGTCGGGGCGGAGGAAAAAATTTGGTGAAGAGCCCCCACGCGCTTTTCTTTTCTCCGGTTCTCATAGAAAGGACGATTGCACTGTAAGTATACACCCTGACCGCACGGCCTCGAAACAGCGCGGCATGACAACTTCCTCTTTCGTCCTATGTAAGACGCGTACCGACTGGAAGCTCGGCAGTCGGGCGAAGGAATGCAAACACGCCATCCTTCGTCCTTGCCGCAAGTAGCATGCCGCTACTTACCAGTCCGCGCAGCTCCCGCGGCGCCATGTTGGCTACAAAAACACACTGGGTGCCGACAAGCGTCGCGGGATCGGGAATAAATGGCGCGATACCCGCAATAATCTGCCGCGGTTCTTCTTCACCGAGATCAACGAGGAGACGAAGTAACTTGTCTGTATTCGGGACAAGCTCGGCGGTGCGGATAGTGCCGATCCGTAAATCCACTTTTTTGAAATCCTCAAGTGTTATGAGGTCCTTCTTTTCTTGTTCCATTCGTAATTCTTAATTCGTACTTCGTAATTCTTTCTTCTTGTGTCTCTTATCAAGAAAACTCTGAAGTATCAGGGCGGCGGCGGAAGCATCTATCATTTTCCCCTCGCTTCCGTATTTCGCGGCAACCGTGGTAAAAAATTCCGGCTCGAAGGTAATCGGCACGGTAAAAGTTTTCTTAAGCTCGTCTGCAAAAACATGTATCCTCTTCATGAGCGGGTTGTCCTGCCACTTGAGATTCTTCGACTCGCCGATGACAATACCCACTATCCCGCGCTGCGCCACCACTTTCCCGATTGCGCCAAGAAGCGCCGGGCTGTTCGGAAGCACGGCAAGCGGCATCGCTATCGTTTCAGTCTCATCCGAAACCGCAAGGCCGACCTTTTTTGTGCCGTAGTCAATTCCTAAAAGCGACATGCCAAATCTTCAGCCGATTAAGATGATCGCGAGGGTAAGCGCTGCAGTGAGAAACAGGACAACTTCAAGAATAATTCCCATAGGTATACCGTACAACAAACCGCTTGGGGTTGCTACCATAACGTTGTCCCACTCCCTTTCTTGCGCTACGATCACTATATGGAAGTTATTATCCCCACAAATCTGTTTTGGCTCTTAGTGCTGCTTGCCCTCTGGAGCTTACCGTGGAAAGGGGTAGCGCTTTGGACCGCAACAAAGCGCGCTGAAAAATGGTGGTTTATCCTCCTGCTCATCACGAACAGCGTTGCAATCCTTGAGATCATCTATTTGTTCTTTATAGTGCCACGCAAAGATGCGAAGCGAGAACAACGAAGTACGAATGAATGAGGAGGGGTCGGATAGTGGTTTATTCCAGCGGTCTTGAAAACCGCCACACCGCAAGGTGTCGTGAGTTCGAATCTCACCCCCTCCGTCGTCAAAATAAAACGCCCCTAGGGGCGTTTTATTTTGTGCGATTCGGTGAGATTCGAACTAGGAAGGGGTCGGGAAACGGGAGTTTCCCGTACTGGAAAGCAGACGAAGTCGCTGAGAACCGAGGGTTTTCAGAGCGCAGTCCTGAGCTTGTCGAAGGACGAGCTGTGAGATTCTCACCCCCTCCGCCAGTTAGAAATAAAAACGTACTGTGTTAAAATAAAAAGACCGTGGACAACAATACTTCCATAGTGTGGGACGGGTATGAATACGAATTTCGACGCCGATCATCCGATTGGTATTGGGCGCTCCTTATCCTCACCTTCGCCGGAGCAGCGACGGCATTTATTTTAGACGATCCTCTCTTCGCCCTTATTATTCTTATCGGCGCCTTTGCTCTTGCTCTTTTCGCCGCGAAGAAACCTGTTTTGACACAATTCGCTATTCAGGAGCGCGGAATTAAAATTGACACCACCTTATACCCTTATGAAACACTCGAGTCTTTTTGGATTGCCGGCGAAGAACGTGCCGCACCGCGGCTCATCATTAAATCTAAAAAGGTTATTATGCCCTTTCTCATTATCCCGCTTGATGAAGCTCTTGTGGAAAACGTTGATCGTCACCTGAAAGACAAGCTTCCGCGTGAAGAACATGAGGAGCCGATGTCCCACCGAGTCATGGAAATGTTCGGCTTTTGACTTCTTTGAAGAAAAGCCTTACCGCAAGTCGTGGGGCTCTGCGTTTAGATTAGAAAGGCGTAATAATGGGGGTAACCCGGACCGTCACTTGACTGCTGACAGTCCCCGTACTCGTTGAGCAGGTAAGGGTATAGGTGCTTTCTGAAGTAATGGGACCGGTGGACTGAGTGCCACTTTCTCCACTTGCCGAAAAGACGTTCGGGCCGGTGACAGAGCAGGAACCGGAAATGACATTGGTCGCTGTCCAGGTAATCGACACAGAATCACCGGGACGGATAAGTGAGGGGGTCGCAACAATTGAGAGGGAGGGTGGAGATGACAGATTGGCTTCATTATTGTCATTCGGATTGTAGGGATTCGTTAAAACATCGTCAGTGTGGCAGCCCGGGTCATTGGTGTCTACCAAGCCATCGCCATCGTTGTCGCTACCGTCGCTACAGGCAGCCACTACGTTTGATTCGTTGTCGTCATTCGGATTGTAGGGATTCGTCAGAATATCGTCAGTGTGGCAACCGGGGTCATTGGTGTCTGCTAAGCCATCGCCATCGTTGTCGATGCCGTCGCTACAGGCAGGTGTGTCTGATTCGTTGTCGTCGTTCGGGTTGAAGCTTCCATCATTCGAAGGATTGCCGTCAGTGTGGCAACCAGGGTCATTGGTATCCACCAAGCCGTCCCCGTCGTTGTCGATGCCGTCGCTACAGGCCGGAAATTCGTTATCGTCGCTCGGATCATAGCTTCCATCATTCGAAGGGTTGCCGTCGGTGTGACAGTTCGGGTCAAGACTATCCACTAAGCCATCGCCATCGTTGTCGATGCCGTCACTGCAGGCAGGGTTCGAAACAGTGACAAGGACGCCGCCACCCGGAGGATTGAATTGCAGCCACCCGATGCCGATGTTTCCCCCAAAGACAATATCCATGTCGGCATCCCACGCAAATTGTTCAAACGCATTTCCGTTCAACACGACGCCATATGGATGTCCGGTGCAAGCATCGCCCGGGGCGCTCGTACAATTCAAACTAATCCAGCCACTCCAGCCTCCCGAACCTGCCGTTCCTCCGGCAAGCGCCCGCGCCCAGCCGGTAAGCGCCGTGCCGACAAGTTGCGCCTTACAGGGAGCTAATGGGCAGCCGCTCAGATCGCTCGCATTAAAACTAATCCAACCGATGTTTGAGCTCCACGCATAGCCGGTCATGAGACCCGCACCATCCAGGTTGACGCCATAATTTGACGAAGCACAAACATCGATACCTCCGTTCCCTCCGTCAGTACAATTAAAACTCACCCAGCCGATGTTTGAGCTCCATGCCCAACCATGGACGTTGTCAGCGCTTGCCGCTTCAACGGCCGTGCCTAAAGTGTCTTTGCCCGCTCCCCCAACCAACGAAAAAAGGACGACGATGATAAATACGGTAGCGAGAGAGAAGAAGCGAGTTTTGTTTTGGAGAGACATTTCAGTGGGGACGGTATAAAAGAAGTATATATCCAATTGTACGAAGAAAAAAGGCGGCTGTGGACAATACACAAAAAAATACCTAGAGTAGGTGGAATAACCGGTCCCCGTAGTTCAACGGATAGAACGCGAGCTTGCGGAGCTCGTAATCGAGGTTCGATTCCTCGCGGGGGCAAAAGCGAAGCTTTTGCCGGCCGCAGTCTGCGTAGGCAGACGAGGCGGGGTCGCAGAACTTTCCAGCAGGAAAGTATCCGTGACCAAAAAGAAAGGATTTGCCGGGTGGAGCGAGCGTGGGTGAGTGAGCTAGGATTGCAACTTGCGCCAGTAGGCGAAAAGTTGTGACCAAAAACGAGGCTTTCGCCGATTTGTATATACAATCCCTCTCGTCGTTCAATGGATAGGATGCTTCCCTCCGAAGGAAGCGATGCAGGTTCGATTCCTGCCGAGAGGATTATTAACGAAGTAAATAATCCTCGAGAGTCGTGCTGGGAGCACGACATGCAGGAATCGAAGCCTGTTTGAGATATTTTCGAGCCGAGCGGCGGCGAAGAAAATATCCAAACACGGGTACTGTTCCCGTAGGAAAAGATTCCTGCCGAGAGGAGAGGAGCAAAAAATCCGCCTTGAGCGGATTTTTTGCTAATTGCTTTTTTTAATGAGTGCCGTAAGACGAGACTTCTTTCGTGCAACTGTGTTCTTCGAAAGATAATGTGTTTTTGCCGCCTTATCAAGCGCTTGATAGGCCTTCGGAAGAAGCGCCGTCGCCTCGTTTCCTTTGCCAGACGCAATGAGCTTCCGAACCTCTTTCGTGACCTCTTCGATCGCATGTTTGCGGCGCAAGTTGAAAATACGCTTGCGCGCAGTGCTACGAATAGCTTTTTTTGCGGATTTTGTAATTGCCATATACTAGCGGTTAGTTGTTAGCTTCATTAGCTGTTAGAAACGCAAAAAGAAATATAGCAGAATGTGATTCCCACCGCAACTAGAAACTAAGGACTAAAGACTATAGACTATAGTATATGATTGGCCAATTATCCGGAACCATCGCCCGCCATGCCGACGGATTCGTGATGCTTGATGTCGGCGGCGTCGGCTACAAAATACGGGTTACTGCCACCGTATACCAATCGCTTGCGCATGAGCGGGAACAAGTGACACTCTTCACCCACTTGGCAGTCCGAGAGAACGCTCTCGACCTGTATGGTTTCCAGGACATGCGAGAACTTCGTTTTTTTGAGCTCTTGATTTCCGTATCGGGTATCGGACCAAAGACGGCCATCGCGATCTTAAGCATCGCCGACGTCGGCACTATTGTCGCGGCGGTAAGCGAAGGGAACAGCGCCTATCTCACCAAGGTCGCCGGCATCGGAAGAAAAATCGCCGAGAAAATCGTTCTCGAACTTCGAGATAAGTTGGGCGCTGTCGAGCCGGGCGAAGGAACCTTGGGAATTAAGGACGATGCTGATGTGCTTGAGGCGCTTCGCTCCCTCGGCTACCAGAGCGCCGAAGCGCGGGAGGCCCTCAAGCGCATACCGAAAGAAACGATGGGTGCGGGAGGCCGCTTGAAAGCGGCTCTTAAAACACTCAGTGCAAAATAGCATGCGCTACGCCCGAAGGCTCATACCGGATTTCTTTTTCAATTACTATCATTATGCCCTCGCTTTTCTCGGGGCACTCATCTATCGCTTTCCCTCCTCCAAGCTTACCGTTATCGCCGTAACCGGCACCAAGGGGAAGTCGACAACCGTTGAGCTCGTAAATGCCATCCTTGAAGAGAGCGGGTTCAAAACCGCGATCGCGGGAACCATTCGCTTTAAAATAGGAAACAAATCAAGGCCAAATCTTTACAAGATGACTATGCCGGGGCGCTTTTTTCTCCAAAAATTCCTCCGGCAGGCAGTTGATAGCGGCTGCCGTTATGCAGTCCTTGAGATGACGTCGGAGGGCGTAAGGCAGTTTCGGCACAAATATATCGAGCTTGACGCGCTCATTTTCACAAATATCGCGCCCGAGCATATCGAGTCGCACGGCTCGTTCGAAAAATATCTCGAGGCGAAATTGAAGCTTGTTGGATCGCTCGCCCGCTCCACAAAAAAGCGCCGTATCATGGTTGCAAATGCCGATGATGCACAGGGAAAAACATTTCTCGCGGCCGCCGGCGCTTCAGAGAAATTTCCCTTTCGCCTTGCAGATGCGAAACCCTTTTCCCTGACAGAGAAGGGCATCGATTTCACCTTCGCCAGCCATGCCATGCACTCGCCGCTTATCGGAGAGTTCAATCTTATGAACATTCTCGCCGCTACGACCCTCGCCAATTCATATGATATATCCTCTGGAACCATTGCACGCGCGCTTGGAAAGGTCCGGCACATTCCCGGACGAGTCGAGTTTGTCAGCGAAGGACAGCCGTTTAAAGTCGTTGTCGATTATGCCCACACACCCGATTCGCTGCACGCACTCTTCGAGGCGTTTAAAAACAAACGCTTGGTCTGCATTATCGGCTCGACTGGCGGTGGCCGCGACACGTGGAACCGCCCGCAAAAAGGCACAATCGCTGACCAGTACTGTGATGTCTCAATCATCACTGACGAAGACCCCTATGATGAAGACCCCGAGAAAATTGTCGCAGAGATAGCAAAAGGTTTTTCAAAACACAAGCCAGAGATTATCATGGACCGCCGCGAGGCAATTCGAAAAGCAATTTCACTCGCCAAAGCGGACGACGCGGTTCTTATTACCGGGAAAGGCACTGACCCCTACATGATGACTGCCCGCGGTAGGAAAATCCCCTGGAGCGACACGAAAATCGCGCGAGAAGAGTTACGCGCTATGTCTGGACACGGATAGCGATGTGGAAAAACATATTACTTCTTAACAGAACGGGTATGAGAGCATACAATAGAGACGTCCCTAACCCAAAAAGATGAACGCTAAAAACGATTTATTTTTCTTTCTTTTTATACTCTTTGTCGTCGGCATTGCCTGGCTTTTAACCGGGGGTCCAGAGAAGCTTACCAGCCGAAACCCTTTCCTCTTCCCTCCTCCACCCTTGGGAACCGGAACTACCTACGGATCAGGCGAAGGATGGTTGTCTTTCCTCAAAGGCAGTGGTAAAGAGAAGCCCTCAACAACCTCGAAAACTCCGGGCGCTACCTCTGCCAGCGCCACAGTCCAACTGCGCAGCAGCTCAGCAAAAGCGACAAAACCTTCTGAAGAATACGTAACGATTGAGGTAAAGGGGGGAGCTGTCGATATCACCGGCTGGCGCCTGAAAAGCCAAATTACCGGGAGAGAAACAACAATCGGGAAAGGGGCGGCGCTTGCATACTCCGCGCAGGTAAACCCAGAAAGCGACATCGTGCTTCAGCCGGGCGAAAAGGCAGTGATTGTAACGGGCCGCTCTCCAATCGGAGTGTCTTTTCGGCTCAACAAATGTAGCGGCTATTTCGCGCAATTTCAAAAGTTCACCCCTTCGCTTCCCAAACATTGTCCGGCGCCAGATGAAGAACTAGACCTCTTCGGTCCAAAAAACCTTCCTGATGCGTGTATTGACTTCATTGAACGAGCACCGAGATGCCAAATGGTGGTCTCCATGCCAACCACTCTTCCACCGGAATGTGTGCCATTTATCACCGAAAAACTAAACTATAACCAATGCGTCAGCGCTCATCGCAGTGACAGCGACTTCATCGAACACGAGTGGCGTGTCTACCTCAATCGTCCCGAGGAACTCTGGAAAGCGCAGCGCGAGGTTATCGACCTCATTGATACCTCCGGCAAAGTGATCTCAACCGTTACGTACTAGCGGCCGAGCACTTGAAACAAAAATACGCCTGCGGCAACGCTGACATTGAGCGACTCTTTTTTACCGCGCATGGAAATCTCGGCAATCGTGCCGCATAAAGCAAGAAGGCGGGGCGAAATGCCCCTCTTCTCGTTGCCGAAAAGGACGGCGAGAGGAAATCGCGGTTTGAATTTTTTGTAATCAATCGCCTTCGGTGACTGTTCAACCGCCACGATATGAAACCTCCCTTCCCCCAGGCGCTTGAGAAGCGCCTGGGGGGATTTCACCTGCTCCCACGGAACAAAATCCTCCGCGCCGAGCGCCGTTTTATGGAAATCTTTGCGTTTTCTCCCGAAGCGATCAAGCGGTGCCGGCGTGTAGCCGGTGAGATATATCTTCGAGACCCCCACCGCATCGGCGGTGCGAAAAATCGAGCCCACATTATGGACGCTTCGGATGTTATGGAGAATGAGGGCTGTTTCTTTTTTCATCCCGTTACTGTAGTACACTATACCCTATGATTCTCAATCCCTTCCCCGACCTTTTCTCTCTAAGTTTCTTCGCCCCCTTTCTTTTGCGGCTTATGCTCGGAGTATGGCTTCTCTCTTCGGCTTATCGGCATGTTCAGAGCCGACACGGCCTGGAAAACAGGCGGTTTTTTCTCTGGTGCACGGTACTCTCAAAAACGATTGTCGGAATTCTTCTCATTGCCGGTCTTTGGACGCAAATTGCCGCGCTCCTCGCCGCCCTCATCGCACTTGAAGCACTCTTTGTTCGGAGACGCGTTCCTTTGCTCGCCGAAGAGAGTCCGTGGTTTTATCTCTTTATCCTCGCCATCTCCTTCTCCCTCCTCGTTCTCGGCGCCGGCGCGTTCGCTTTTGATGTGCCATTGTAGAACAAACAACTAACAACTCACCACCAACAATAGAAAACCACTCAGTTGTGCGTGATTGGTTGTTTGTTGTATGTTGTGTGTTATAAGTTTACATACCGCCCATAGCTCAGTTGGTAGAGCGGCTCCCTTTTAAGGAGAAGGTCGCAGGTTCGAATCCTGCTGGGCGGACTTGTGGGACAAGTCCGCCGACCGGACTGAGTGCAGGCGAAGGAGGTGGGGTCGCGCAAAAATTCAACAGAATTTTATGCGTGACCGGATGCGGGGCGAATCCGCCGACCGCAGTGCGACGGCGCGAGGTGGGGTCGCGGAAATTTCTAGCAAGAAATTATCCGTGACCGGGCTAAATACTAAGCACAAACCGCTCGAGCGCGGTTTCGAGGTCGTGGATACCGCGGCGGGAATCGTGGACCAGGGCGACCAGTTTTGACGAAAGGCTTTTAACTTCCTCAAGCGAATAATTTTTGAGGGACTGCTTTGCTTTTTGAAACGGAAACGGCTTCATGCTCGCCGCCTCCGCCGTCGCGGCGGAGGCGGCGAGAAGCATACTTTTTACCTGCCAGAAAAGCATGGAGGAAATGTAAGAGAGGGTGTCTTCTCCTTCGCCTTCGCTTAAAAGCGCTTTGTGAAAGAGTACCCAAAGCCTTTTGCGGTCGCGACGGCCGAGCGCATCGGTAAGCGCAAAAACATTGAACTTCTGGCCTTCCGCCGCCGGAAAATGCAAAATTTCTGCATCTGTTTTTTCGGCCCCTTCGAGAATGTCCAGCGAAACTTTCTCCTCAAAAAGAATAAACGTGTTATGCGACTCCTGCATGTCGGAAAGAAGCCCCGACACCCGCTCGATTGTCCCCTTTTCAGAAAGCACCTGGTCAAGCACTGCGATGCGCGACACTTCAAAGAGCCCCTGGCTCGCGATGAGTCCCGCGAGCTCTTCAGGAACGAACGACTCGCTGTCAAGCATGGTTACCACTGTCTCGGGCCGCTTCGCCACCACGGCGTCAACGAGCGCGTGCAGTTTCCTGCGCGCCTTTATGTGGTCCCCGCCGTGGATAAGAAAAAGCATGATAGTGATTAGGTTTTAGTGATTAGTTTTAAAGCATTTCTGTAACCTACAACCTACTCACTAATCACTAGCCTTTCCGCTTCCCCCCAATTCTTCCCCGCCGAGGCGGTAGCCGCAAACGGCACGCCCGCTGTTTCCGAAAGCGGCAAGATGCTTTCCATGATTTTTTTAATTTCCGGCACGAGTTTCTGAAGAAGTGCCGTGCGGACCTCATAGACAAGCTCATCGTGCACCTGAAGAAGAAGACGACAGTCGTTTTCGAGCTTTTCTTTTTGCAGATGCTCGTCGATTCGAATCATTGCGAGCTTGATGATATCAGCGGATGTCCCTTGGAGGGGAGCATTAATCGCCATGCGCTCGGCAGAAGCGCGCACGTAGGGAATCGAGGAGCGGATACCCTCGAAATAGCGGCGTCTGCCGAAAAGAGTTTCGGTATAGCCGCGACGCGCTACCGCAGACTTTATTTTCTCGAGATACTCCGCAAGCCCGGAAAAATTTTTGAAATACTCATTGTAGTAGACTTGCGCTTCAGCGCGCGACGTGCCGAGGTTCGCCTTCAGCGCGTTTACGCCCATGCCATAGAGAATTCCAAAATTGATAACTTTGGCGCGGCGGCGCATTTCCCGATCCACCTGCTCTGGCGGCACCTTAAAAACCTCTGCCGCCACTGCCGCGTGGACATCGCCGCCGCTTCGAAAAATGCCGATGAGTTTGCTGTCGCCGCTCATAATTGCCGCAAGTCTGAGTTCTATCTGAGAATAATCAAGCGTAGCGATTGAAAACCCTTCGTCAGCGACAAAGGCGTTGCGAATTGCTCGTCCTAAGTCAGTACGAATGGGAATATTCTGGAGGTTCGGACTTGAGGAGGACATGCGCCCTGTCGTCGTCCCGCATTGCTCGAAATGCGCATGGAGTCGGCCACGCTCATCAACCATGAGCGGAATGTTGTCGATGTAGGTTGAGAGTAATTTTTGGAGTTCCCGGTATTGTAAAATATCGCCGATAACCGGATGGAGGTTGCGGAGTTTCTCAAGCTCCGACTCGCGGGTTGATTTTTGCCCGGTACTCGTTAACTTCTGATTTTTAGAAGCAAGCGCCAGTTTGTCAAAAAGCACCTCGCCAAGCTGGCGCGGGGAATTAATGTTGAAAGTCGCTCCTGCCTGCTCGTATATTTTCTTCTCGAGTTTCGCGAGTTCGCGATGGTACTTTTCTGAAAGCTCTCGGAGGTATCCGGTGTCAATTTTCACGCCCCGCGCTTGCATTTTTTCGATAATCGGCATAAGCGGCAGTTCGATCTCGCGGTAGACTCGCTCCAGGCCTTCCTTTTTGATAGCCAAGAGAAGCGCCTCCTCTGAAGCCTTAAACGAATGCTTTTTGGTGAAGTGAAGAATGTCTTCAAGCGACGGGTTCGTGGTATCGGAATGCAAGAGCCACAAGGCTATGCCCGCTCCTTTGAGTTCCCGCGGGTCAACCGCCTCTTCGAGAGCCTCCTTCTTCTCCGCTCGAGCAAGCGTTTCTCCGAAGAGCGCGCGCACGCGCACGGCGAGCGTCCGAAAACTCAAATCGGAAAAAAGTGCGAGAATAGCGCCGACATCAAGCGATTCCCGCCAGGTTTTTTTGGGAAGCGCAAAAATAATCGGTGCATCACGGCGAATCTCCGCAAGCATCTTGCTAAAGAGCGCCTCCTCCTCCCCTTCTTTGAGTATCTCGATGATGCGCGGCGAGCAACCCACTTTTTCAAAATGCTTCGGGCCATACTTTAGCGCCTTATACATTTCTTCAATCGTGCCGAATTCCTTGATGAGCGTGCTCGCCGTTTTCTCACCGATTCCCTTAATGCCAATGATATTATCCGATGGGTCGCCGCGGAGCCCTTTGTAATCCGGAAGCGAGCGCGGCTTAAAGCCAAAGCGTTCCTTCACCGCCTTTTCATCGTAGAGAATGGTGTCATTGATTCCTCTCCTCAGCGTATAGACGCGCACCTTCCTGTCGTCGACAAGCTGGAGTGTGTCCATGTCGCCGGAGGCAATAATGATGTCGGTGTTTTTATCTTTTTTTAATTTCTCGACAATAGTGCCGAGCATATCATCAGCCTCAAAACCCGGCGCTTCATAGATTTGAATATTGAACGCCTTAAAAATGTCGCGGGAGCGGTTGATTTGGGCCACCAAGTCGCCTTCAAGCTCGACTCGTTTTGCTTTATATCCCTCGTACGCTTCATGCCGATAGGTGGGACCGGGCAAATCGTAGCACGCGGCAAGGTAATCGGGTTTCAAGTCATTAATGATCTTGAGAAGCATCGCTGAGAGTCCATAGAGAGCGCCGGTCGGCTCCCCCTTCGCCGAGGTGAACTGCGGAAGCGCGTGGTACGCGCGATGAATGATCGCATGCGCGTCAAGGAGCACCAATCGCTTTTTCATACCACCACCTTTCTTCGTTGATAACTTTTCTTTTGTTGCAACTTTTTTGACCATGTTGCGTACGCGAATTACGAAGTACGAATTAAGAATTACGGAAATGCCTCAAGCTATTCGTACTTCTTACTTCGTAATTCATACTTCGATTGTTATTTCCCGCGTTGTCTCGTCAACGAACGCAAAATGTATCTTCACCGCGTCGCGCGGTAGCGATTCTTTGACCCGGTCCGCCCACTCTACCACAATAAGGTTTTTCGGATCTTTCGCTGTTTTCTCAAAGCGAAGCTGGCGCAGTTCCTTGGGGCTTTCAAGCCGATATGCATCAATGTGTATGAGCCGCTCAAATTTTTGGTTTTGAAGAGGGTAGATTTTCTGGAGCACAAAGGTCGGACTTGTTACGATACCGGAAACCCCAAGCGCCTTCGCGAGCGCTTTTACAAACGCGCTCTTGCCGGCGCCAAGGTCACCGTAGAGCGCCATAACCACGGCAGTGTGTCCGCGGGGTGCAAGCGCTGCGGTCACTTCTTTTGCGAAGACTTCAAGTTCGAAAATACTGCGAACAAGTGCCATGCACGTATTCTAGCAAAATTCAAAATTAAACACGCCGCGATTCCTAGGAGTCGCGGCGTGCAACTTCGTACACCTTGCGGCAGCCCCAATACATGTACAGTCCGCGCATGGCGCTCTCTTGCCGGTCTTCTCCCTGAAGATAGGCAAGGGTGCCATAACTTCCGCACTGCAATGTTTCGCAGCCGGAAAGCGCAAGCAGGGCAAGCATAAGTAAAAAACGAAAGACCATGACCTTCTCCTTCCGCTTCTAGTGTAGCAGTGCCAAATAAAAATCCGCTCGTCCTATTCCCGCCGCAAGCGGACGGGGTATTCGGCGAGCGGATCTTTATTTTGAGAACCTCACGGTTCTCAACGCTTCACTGCTCTCCCCCACGGGGAAACTCCCGTGTTCCACCTGCGCTTCGCTTCGGATTCCTGCTTCACTAACTCGCAGGCATCCCCTCCCCCTTTCCTCTCTCCGCATTCACCTCCGTAGTAAGAGCTATGGAGGTGAATGCGGATAGAAAAGAAAACGAATTCAGGCCAGAGTGTTGTGACACCCTGGCCTGTTTGCCGCTTTTCAACGGCAGTAGCGTTCTCGGTCGGCGCGATTCCGGCAGAACTCCCGCCGGAGGTCCCAGGACCTGATCTTGGTCCCGGACCGGTCAGAGATCCGGAACGTCCGCACGGTGGACGTTCCGATACTCTCCCCGTCCTCGTTTACGAGGACGGCGACGAGTGCAATCTCGTCGGACCGACCCCGGAATATCTTCCGGACCGAGATCCCCATTGGCGCCCCGAGAGGCGAGATGGTCCCCGCCTCGTAGTAGAGGCCACCAGTCCCGACCTGGTAGATTTTCGCCGCATAGCGGGTCGGATTGATGACGGGAATTTCGGTATAGGACCCGAACTCCCACCTCCACCCTGGAGATGTCGTCCTCGGCTGGGACGCTACGCCAGACGAGGCGTTCACGGCAGGAGCCGCTTGGACGTGTGAGCCCTGCACCACCTCAGTACTGGTGCAAGCACCGAGCGCAAGGAGCAGAAACGCGGTGGAAAGAGCGGAAAGCATTTGACGAATGCGCATGGGATCCTCCCTGTTTGCGCCAGGTTTGTGCACTATGCACAGACCTCATTTGATACTCTATAACAAGCATAACATGTACAGGACAAAAAGTCAATGCTTTTCACGGCTTAAACCAAGGACAAATTGTGGAGTATTGAAAAACAAGCTACCATTGATACATGCCCGAATTCCACGAAGACAAGCAGGAGCACAAGCTTTTTGAGCTTCGAAAAAAAGAAGAGGAAGAGCTTGCCGAAATGCTCTCCCAAAAATACGGCGTCGGGTACCTCGACCTCTCCCGCATGTCCATCAATACCGACGGTCTGCGGCTTGTCGAAGAGACGAAAGCCCGCGAGGCCGCCCTTGCGGTCTTTGGTATGATCGGCAAGAAACTCGCCGTCGCCATTCGCACTCCAAATAATCCGAAAGTTTCGGAAATTCTTGAAGAGCTCGGAAAGCGCGGATACCAGCTGACGCTCTACATGGTCTCCGAAGCGTCTCTCAACCGAGCTTGGGAGCGCTACAAAGACCTTTCGTTCGCCGTTGAAACAAAGGCCGGCGTACTTGATATCTCCGGAGGAGAGATCGAGAAGCTTCTGGTGAAATTCAAAACGCTCAAGGATATCGAGGCGGAGATAATGGAGGTCATTAAAATGAAAAAAGCGTATCGAATCTCGCGGATCCTCGAGACCGTGCTCGCGGGCGCCTTCGCCTCAAATGCTTCCGATGTACACGTCGAGCCGGAGGAAGGCTACGTACGCCTGCGGTACCGCCTCGACGGCGTCCTCACTGACGTCCTCACCTTTGATCGCGATACCTACACGCTTCTTCTTGCGCGCATCAAACTGCTCTCGGGATTGAAACTCAATGTGAAGAGTGAAGCGCAGGACGGGCGCTTCAGCGTCTCCATCAATGACCGCGACACTGAAATTCGCACCTCAATTATTCCCGGAGCATATGGCGAGTCAATCGTGCTGAGAGTGCTCAGCCCCGAGATGATCGCGCTTCCTATGGAGGAACTCGGCGTTGAAGAGCGGCTTTTTAAAATTCTTGAACACGAAATCAGAAAGCCAAACGGCATGATTCTCACGACTGGTCCAACCGGCTCGGGAAAAACCACGACACTCTATGCTTTCATGAAACGCATCCACACCCCGCAGGTAAAAATCATTACGATTGAAGACCCGATTGAATATCACCTCCCCGGCGTCGTCCAAACACAGGTGGAAAAAGAATATACTTTTGCGCAGGGGCTACGCAGTGCACTTCGGCAGGACCCGGATGTGATTATGGTCGGCGAGATCCGCGATACCGACGTTGCCGAAACCGCCATTAACGCTGCACTTACCGGACATTTGGTATTTTCAACGCTCCACACCAATAACGCTGCGGGTGCATTCCCAAGGCTTATCGACCTCGGAGTCAATCCGAAGATCATGAGCTCGGCAGTTTCAATCGTTCTTGCCCAACGCCTTGTCAGGAAACTATGCTTGGCGTGCCGTAAGGAGGTCATCCTTGTGGGTGATGAGAAAAAAACCGTTGAGCGGGTGCTTAGGAGCATTTACGTCAAGAGTCTAATTCCGGCTGAAGTGACAAAAATGTGGGAGCCGGTTGGATGCAAAGCCTGCTCCGGCTTGGGCTACAAAGGAAGGATCGGCGTCTTTGAAGCAATAACCATGGACCACGCGATTGAGACCTTGATCAATGAGAATCCGAGTGAGCGGGAAATCTGGAACGCGGCACGCAAACAAGGAATTCTCACGATGCAGCAGGACGGCGTACGCAAAGTGCTTGCGGGAGTTACTTCTCTTGCCGAACTTGCGCGTGTGGTTGATTTAAGCGATTTGGAAGAAGCGGGAGACTCTGTTATAACAACCGAAGAAGCACCTTCAAACCCATAAATCTCTAAGCAACACTTTTCATGCGAGAAGCTGAGCGTCAAGTCTGGAGATAACTCCAGCACTCCCTTACGGGCGCCAGAGTGTCTCCGACAATAGCCCACATAGGTCGCGAGGACCTCAGTTGCTTAGAGATGTATGGGTTGGACAGAAAAAATCTGAGAAGAACCACAAAAAGCTCACAAACATGCTATCACAAAAAGAAATATATGTCAACCCCCTCCTCTGAGGCTATTGCCGAAGCAGAAGATGTTTTTCTTGACCAGGCGCTGCGTCCGTCCCGTTTCGACGAATATGTCGGACAGGAAAGCGTCAAAGAGAACCTCCGCATACTTCTCACTGCGGCAAGGGAACGGCATCATCCTCCGGAGCATCTTCTTTTTTACGGACCACCGGGCTTAGGAAAAACCACTCTCGCCTATCTCGTTGCAAAGGAGATGGGAGTTTCAATCAAGGTAACCGCCGGACCAGTCATCGAAAAAGTCGGCGACTTGGCGGCAATTATCACGAACCTCGGCAACGGAGATATCCTGTTCATCGACGAAATTCATCGCTTGCACAAGACGGTTGAGGAGGTGCTGTATCCGGCGATGGAATCCGGACACCTCGATATCATCTTGGGTAAAGGCCCATCGGCGCGCACCATACAGCTCGAACTGCCTCCTTTCACCCTCGTCGCCGCAACAACCCGCATCGCACTGCTTTCCGCGCCGCTTCGCTCTCGCTTCGGGGGCGGAACCTTCAGACTCGACTACTATTCCAACGAGGAAATCGAAAAGATACTTCTCCGTTCGGCGAAAATTCTCGGGACGGATATTAATCGCGAAGCGCTCCGTGAGATTGCGCGACGGAGTCGCGCAACGCCGCGCACCGCAAATTTTCTCTTGAAACGCGCGCGCGACTTTGCGCAGGTGCACCGGAGAGCTCTCGACCGGGAAGCCGTCATGGAGGCGCTCAAACTTCTCGGCATCGATGAACTCGGCCTCTCTTCTGCCGACCGTGCCATTCTTAGGGTGATTATTGAAAAATTTGGAGGAGGTCCCACCGGTCTCAACACGCTCGCCGCGGCAACCTCAGAAGAAGAAGCAACGATTGAGGAAGTGTACGAGCCGTATCTTATACAGCTTGGGCTCTTAGAGCGTACTCCCCGGGGCCGCACCGCGACCGTGAGGGCCTACGAGCACATCGGCGCACAAGCGCCAAAAACGCCGCAGGAGAAACTTCTATGAAAATCAATGTCGGCTCAAAAAACGAAGTGAAAGTCGAGGCCGTTCGGGAAATTCTTCAAGACTATCCGCACCTAGCGCTGGCGCAGGTTGAGGGATTTGAGGCTGATTCAAAGGTATCAGCACAGCCGAGGTCGCTTGAAGAAACAATACAAGGAGCAATGGCCCGGGCACAAAATGTTTTCGTCAATTGCGACTATGCGATTGGGCTCGAATCTGGCCTCATGCATGTTCCAAACAGCAAGAGCGGGTACATGGATGTGTGCGTGTGCTCTATTTATGATGGCAAAGAATTCCATCTTGGGCTTTCCTCCGCATGGGAATTTCCCGATCCAGGAATCGTACGCCTCATGACTGAGGAGGGACTTGATATGTCTCAAGCAGTTGTCAAAGCTGGACTCACAAAAAATACGAATATCGGAGCAGAAAACGGAGCAATCGGGATTATGACAAAAGGCAGGGTGGACAGGAAAGAATATACGAAACAGGCTCTTCGCACCGCTCTCATTCATCTGGAAGAGTTTGATTGTTAATTTTCGTTGCAGAATAATGATTCAATTCATACTTAATAGTCCTTATACTCTTGTGGGCTTAATTGTTGGAATAATTTCGCTACCAAAAAAGGTAAAGGCTGTGGAATCCCCGCGTGCGATAGTCTTGGAAGTAAAAAGCTTCTGGTGGACTTTCGGTTACTTCAAAAACGCGCGAGCCGTAACTATTGGCCATTGCGTCCTCCTATCACTCACCATAAGGCCAAGGGACTTGGAGCACGAACTTATTCATGTCTTGCAATTCGCGCGAGCACCAATAATTTATCCAGCATTGTATTATGTTGAACTCATACGCAAAGGATATAAAAACAATAAATACGAAGAAGAAGCGCATCGAATTGCCGGTAATGTATACAAGGAGAAATGATTCGGCTAATTCATGCTTCCTGATTCATAATTCATTCCTATGGCAGGACACAGTAAATGGGCGCAAATTAAACGAAAAAAAGAAGCAACTGACGCAAAAAAGAGCCAGATATTTTCTAAATTTGCAAAATTAATCGCCTCTGAATCAAAGAAAGCAAAGGGGGACCGTTCGGCTCCGGGGCTCCGTCTCGCAATTATGCGCGCGAAAGTGGTAAATATGCCAAACGACAACATTGACCGCGCCATTGAGAAAGGCAAAGGAGACGGAGGCACCGCAATGGACGAAGTGCTCTATGAAGCATATGGTCCTGGCGGCGTTGCCGTCCTTATTGTCGGCCTTACCGACAATCGAAATCGCACGGCGCAGGAGATAAAACACCTGCTTTCAAAAAATAATCTTTCACTTGCGGCACCAGGCGCAGCTTCGTGGGCTTTTACAAAAACTGCCGAGGGATACACGCCGCAAACCACGCTCGATCTGTCAGACACGGACCTCGCCGCGCTTGAAACAATGGTAACCGCCCTTGAAGAGCATGACGATGTCCAAGAAGTATTCACCAATGCCGCATAAAAACAAACAACCGGCAACGGAGAGAGCGCGCCGAAGTCGTTTGATATATCAAACGACTCGGGTTTTAGCGATTGATCCGGGATTTGGCCGCTGCGGTGTTGCGATCCTAAATCGAGAAAATAATACTGACACCCTAGTATATTCGTCGTGTGTTGTTACCAGATCTTCAGACTCCTTCCCTGCCCGGCTCAAGACGGTTACCGATGCGGTAACCGAACTCGCTGATCGTTTCTCTCCCTCCCTCATTGCCCTTGAGCGCCTCTATCTTTCGACAAACCAGAAAACCGCTATGCAGGTGGCTGAGGTTCGCGGCGCGCTTATTTCGCTTGCCGTTAATCGCGGTATTCCTATGGTTGAATACACGCCGCTCCAAGTCAAAATTGCGATCACTGGCTATGGGAAAAGTGGCAAGCGTGAAGTGGCGCGCATGATTTCTCTACTGGTATCTCTCCCTCCTAAAAAAGGACGCCTCGACGATGAATACGACGCCATCGCCATCGCGCTGACCGCCCTTGCCTCCTATCGACTCAAGTGAACTATCCACAGGCACACGCTTTCCATATTGCAAAAAAAACTTGTTCTGCTACAACTATGACATTAATTCCATTAATTAATTTCCGCGATCGTATGCCGTACTTTGAAGAAGAAAAATTCGGTCTTGTAGACGAGGAAGAGGAGGAAGTAGGGGGAGTTGATTTTGGGGAGAAAGAGGAGGAAGAGGAGAGTGTGGAAGAAGAGGAAGAGGAGGAGTCAGACTCTGAGGAGGTGTAATAGCAAAACACTCCCGACATTACGTCGGGAGTGTTTTGCTATTAAGTTACGTCAATGCGAAGAAAACGGTGTTTGCCGACGCGAACCGTCATAGGACTCTGTATCATATACGACACATCCAAAATTTTACCTTTCCCTACCTCTTCGATGGCTCCGCTTATAATTAATCGGCGCAGTTGAGTGCGTGATTCGCTTATATTGCGGGTAAGCGCTTCAATGAGCGAAGTCCCCTTCGAAACCTCAATCTTTGAAACGGAATCGGGGATCGCTCCTTCACGGAAAGTCTTTTCAAAAGACCTTTTAGCCTTCTCCACTTCCGCGGCAGTATAAAAATACATACTAATTTTCTCTGCAAGCCGAGCTTTTGCGTCACGCGGATTAAGCGACCCTGCTTCCATCCCCGTTTTCATTGACTCAATATCAGCGCGAGGCACTTTTGTGAGAAGCTCGAACGCCGGCAGAATTTGTGTGTCCGACCAACTCATAACTTTGCCGAACATATCAGAGGAAGAGTCGCCAAAGGTAAGCATGTTTCCTTCCGTTTTCCCCATTTTCTTTCCCGATGGGTCAATGAGAAGCTTCACCGCAAGTACGAATTTTTCCTTGTTCTTGAGCTGCTTCATAAGAGTGCGCCCCGCAAGCATATTGAAGGTTTGGTCATTCCCGCCGATTTCCCCATCGACATTCATCGCTGCCGAATCGTAGCCTTGCAGCAGTGGGTACAGAAACTCGTGCAGATAAATCGGTTTCTGTTCTTTTTGGCGTACCTGGAACATATCCCGTTCCATGAGCTGTTGTACCGTAAAGTGTGCCGCGAGGTTAAGCACTGCCTCAAAATTTAATTTTGAAAGCCACGCGGAGTTATGCAGCAGTTTCGCAGGACTTTTGCCGGAAAAAGAAAGAAAGGCGCTCGCTTGTTTTTTATATCGCTTTGCGTTTGCGAGAACTTGTTTGCGCGTGAGACGCTGCCTCGCCGCTGTCTTGTCAGTTGGGTCGCCAACCATCCCGGTAAAATCACCGATAAGAAGAATGACCTCGTGCCCAAATGCCTGCAGTGTCTGGAGTTTCAGAAGCGCCACGATGTGGCCAAGGTGGAGCGTTGGTCCGGTCGGGTCAATACCGAAATAAATACGCACACGCTCTCCTCTCGCAAGCTTGTCCCGTAAAAAGTCTTCAGACGGGTAGATGCGCTCGATGCCCCGCGTCAAAAATTCTTGCAGCTCTGCGGCATCCATGGATCGGGCCTTTGCCATAGCTCCTACTGTATCATGAGTGCCTGCTCCGTTAGAAGCCACAAATGCGGTGATTTCTATTCTTAAAAAACCACAATTGTCGTCGAAAGAGTTATGATATAGGATACTGCTTCGTGTCCCGCGGCTCATCGAGTCTGAAGACTCATCAGAGCCTGAACGACCTCCTTTCTCGCGGAGTGCGCAGTATCAGAAAATCGATGTTTAGAAATTCTAAAGACCAAAACAAAAGACGGCATCGCCTCGTTCTTTTAATAAGTGTTGCCCTGCTTATCTTAGGTTCCCTAGCGCTTTGGGCTGCGAGCCTGCGTGTGCCTGACCTTGCCTCATTTGAGGAGCGTAAGGTTGAGCAGTCAACAAAAATCTACGACCGAACGGGCAACGTTCTCCTCTACGACCTCCACAAAAACGCCGAGCGCACCGTGATTCCCTACGAGGAAATGCCTCGGTATATCAAAAACGCGACTGTTGCAATCGAGGACGAGGACTTCTATCAGCACCGCGGCATTAAAATCTCTTCCGTTCTCCGCGCGGTCCTTGCAAACCTCACCTCTCTCGGTTTTGCCCAAGGAGGTTCGACGATTACCCAGCAAGTGGTAAAAAACTCCCTTCTCACGAACGAAAAAACAATCACCCGCAAACTCAAAGAGTGGATCCTCGCGCTTAAGCTTGAACGCCTTCTGAGTAAGGAGGAAATTTTGGAGCTCTATCTCAACGAAACTCCTTACGGGGGAAGCCTGTATGGCGTTGAGGCGGCGACTGAGTCCTATTTCGGCAAGGGGGCGGCAGAACTTACTCTTGCTGAATCTGCGTACCTTGCCGCTCTTCCTCAGGCGCCGACCTACTATTCACCCTATGGGTCGCATCGCGACAAATTAGAAGAGCGAAGGGAGCTCGTGCTTAAGCAAATGCTTAAAAACGGGTTCGTCACTGATGCAGAGTACAAGGCCGCTCTTACTGAAAAAGTTGACTTCAAGCTGCCTGAGAGCGGCAGCATTAAGGCGCCGCATTTTGTGTTCTATGTCCGAGAATACCTTGAGCAAAAGTACGGTGGGGAAGCTCTTGAAAACCGCGGGCTTAAAGTGATCACCACTCTCGATTACGAGCTTCAGCGCGAGGCTGAGGAAATCATCGCCAAGGGAGTAGCAAGCAACGAAAAAAATTTCAACGCGTCAAACGCCGGCATGGTCGCAATTGACCCGACGACGGGACAGATTCTTGTCATGGTGGGCTCCCGCAACTATTTTGACCCGGGTATCGACGGCAACTTTAATGTAACGCTCGCAAAACGCCAGCCGGGTTCTTCGTTCAAACCTTTCGTGTATGCTGAGGCGCTCATGAAGGGCTACACCCCGGATACAATTGTATTCGATCTTAAAACCCAATTTTCAACCGCATGCCGTCCGGACGATTTTTCCAAAGAACCGCCCTGTTTTTCTCCCAACAACTACGACGAAAAATTCCGCGGTCCCGTCACTTTCCGTGAAGCGCTTGCGCAGTCGCTTAACGTGCCTTCAGTCCAGGTACTCTATCTCGCCGGGATTACCGATTCGCTCCGGCTTGCAAAAAATCTCGGCATTACCACCCTCACTGACGAGGGCCGGTATGGCCTCACGCTCGTGCTCGGCGGCGGTGAAGTCAGGCTTCTTGACATGACCGGCTCCTACGCCGTATTTGCTAACGACGGGGTGCGCAACACCCCGACCGGCATTCTCAAAGTTGAGGACGGGAGCGGAGCGCCCCTAGAAGAGTATCGGTCAAGTGCTGCTCAAGTGCTTGACCCGCAGATCGCCCGGCAGATAAACGACATCCTCTCCGACAACGTCGCTCGGACTCCCGAATTTGGCGAGGACTCCGCACTCTATTTTCCCGGCTACGAGGTCGCGGACAAAACAGGAACAACAAACGACTCTCGAGATGCGTGGGTAATTGGCTACACTCCTTCGATTGCTGTCGGGGCTTGGGCGGGCAATAACGACAACAGCCCTATGGTAAAAAAAATCGCCGGATTTATTGTGGCTCCCCTGTGGCATGAGTTTATGATAAAGGCGCTCGAAAAATTTCCGAACGAGACTTTTAAAAAACCGGAATCTGAAGATACTGAAAACCTCAAACCGATTTTAAAAGGCCTGTGGCAAGGAGGAGAACAATACATTATTGACAGTATCTCCGGAAAGCTCGCCACCCCCGATACGCCACCCGAACTCCGCAAAACAAAAGTAATCACCGACGTGCACTCGACCCTTTACTGGGTTGACAAAGACAATCCAAGGGGCCCGAAGCCGGAAACCCCCGAGGCAGATCCTCAATTCCCGTACTGGGAATACCCCGTAGCGCTTTGGAAGCAGTCGAGAGGCATCGTAAGCGGCGGGACTAAGCCGACTGACTATGACAATATCCACGGACCGGCCCTTGCGCCGCACGTCCAGATAACAAGCCCCTCCTCAAACGCGACTCTTGCGATGGGCGGGAGGGTTACGGCACAAATCACAAGCCAGGGAGCATACCCACTTTCCAAAGTCGACTTCTTTGTAAACGGCACGTTTCTCGGCTCGGCGAACCGTGCCCCGTTCTCTTTCTCATTCGTTCCCGCCGAACTTAGTTCAGTGAGGGACGAGAACACCCTGCGGGTCGTTGCGTACGACTCGGTTTTAAACAACGGAAGTGATATGGTGAACTTTTATCTCCGCTGAGATTAGCGTAAATCTTTCACAGTGCCGGGAAGCTCCTCATGAAGCCGCTTGAGAATCGACTCTTTTTTAAGAAGAATTTCTCCGCGCACGAGCGGCGGGACGGCAAGATACACGGTGCCTCTTTGGTAACGAAGTGCCTCGTTTGAAGTGGGGAATCCAGTCACCGCAGTAATATGCGCCGCTACCCGCTCTCGAACGTGGCGTGTGGAAGAGAGAGAGGAAAAGCGTCCAAGGAGTGTTTTAATGTGCTGAAGCATACTTTGTTACCACAACGTAGCGTGAGCGAGGTAATTTTGCAGCACCGCGAATATTTTTCGCGAACATGGTTTTTTCAGCTTTTTCATAATGCAAATCTTGTAAAAATTATAGGGGGCATTACCGGTTCATTGGCATGACGAGGTAGAGAAAGGAGGTGTCTGAAACGTCCCGAATCACCATCGGCTTTCCCGAACCGTTAAAGGTAAGAGAGACGCTGTCTCCGGTAATTGCCTGGAAACAATCGGTGAGATATTTGAGATTGAAGTTAATCGTGACGTCCTCGCCCATGATTGCCGCAGTAACCGTGTCGGTTGTTTCCCCGATATCGCTTTTCGCTGAAATGATGAACTGTTTCTTTTTAGGGTAAACCGTGATGCCAACTTGGTTGAATTTACCTGAAAACACCATCGCCTTCTTAAAGATGAGAAGGAGGTCTTGTTTCAAGAGTACCACTTCAGTCGCTTTCTCCTTCGGGATAATCTGGCGGTAGTCGGGAAAGGTTCCTTCCACGGTTCGTGAGGTAAGGTACAGGTCGTTGAAAATAAAGGAGATTTGATGTTCACCGACACGGACCGTCATGTCCCCTCTCGTGCGCTCAAGAACTCGAAGCACCTCCGGCACCGCCCGCACAGGAAGGAGAAAAGGCTTAAATTCATACGGTTGTTTTGTCGGGATTATTCTTTCAGCGAGACGGAATGAATCAGTGGCAACAAAAACTAACTTATTTCCCTCGGGGTATACGTATACACTCCCAAGTTCAGGCTTTACGGTTGATAACGATGCACTGTACCACACTGATTTTATTCCCTTTAGAAAATCTCCTTCATTGAAACGGAGTGGTTTAGTGGTAATGGTAGGGAGGGTCGGAAAGTCGTCGGGTGAAACGGTGGTAATGAGTGTTTCACTTGTCGGTGTTTTGAGAGAGAAAGTGTTACCTTTTACTTCCAAAGAAACCGAGGTGTTGTAGGTATTGATGAGTGTGTTAAGAAGAATTTCAGCCGGAACCGCAACAATTCCCTCAGAAGTTGCTTTTACTGGTATTGTTGCTTCGATGCCAAGCTCAAGATTTGTTGAGCGTATAACAAGAGAGTTGTTTTTAACTGAAAGCAGAAGATAGTTGAGGATGGGAAGTGTTGGATGACGTTTAGCAATCCGTTCAGTGATTGAAACAGCCTCAGTAAGTTGTTCACGTACACATTCAAGCTTCATAGAAGTATTATTTTATTTCTCTATATAAATCTTTTACTATTATTAGTGGTGTGGATAGGGTGAAAAGTGATTAAAATCACTTATTTAAAGAACATTTTCTATTTCAAGTTGTTCTTAATGGTGTGAATAAGTTTTGTTTTTTATCGGATAACTCCTTTTTATTTTTTTCCATACACATTTGAGACACACATTCTCACTTCTTATCCGCGGCTAATAAAGGGGTTATCCACTACTTTAACAAAGCTCTGATCTGCTCCAACTCTTCAGTAAGGGTGGAGTTTAGTTTTATTTCGTTTCTCATTTTTTCGCAAGAGTGGATGACGGTGGTATGGTCGCGCCCCCCGAGCTTTTGGCCGATGGTCGGATAAGAAACACGGAAGTCTTCTCGTAAAAGGTACATAATAATCTGCCGTGGGCGCACGACTTCCTTCCGCCGCGTTTTTTCGTAGATGTTCGATTCATCAATCTCATAAAAGTCGGCGACCTTTTTGATGACGTCTTTCACGGAAATAAGCTTTTTAGGGCGCGAAGTGTCTCGGATAAGATTTTTTACCTCAAGAAGGTCCAATGTTTTTCCTTTAAGTTGTGTTTGACAGATAATTGAGTTCAGCACCCCTTCCAACTCTCGGATATTTCCTTGGATATTCTCCGCAAGGTGCTCAACAATACTTTTCTCAAGAACAAAATTATTATGGCTTGCCTTTGCTTGGAGAATGGCAACCCGCGATTCGTAATCCGGTTCTGCGATATCCGCAACCATGCCTGCCGCAAAGCGGGATTTTAAGCGCTCGTCGATATTTTGTATGTAGTTGGGATGTTTGTCGGAGGAAAAAACAATCTGCTTGTTGTTGTCGTAGAGAGCGTTAAAAAGATGGAACAGTTCCTCCTGGGTTTTCTCGGTTTTTGAAAAAAACTGTACGTCGTCCATAATAAACACATCGTAGACGCGGTACTTCTCTTTAAATTGATTCATTTTGTTTTCCTGCAGGGAGTTCATGTAATCGACTGCGAATTTTTCCGATGTCATGTAGTAAACTTTCTTACTCGGACTTGTTTTTTTAATATGGTTGCCGATTGCCTGCATAAGGTGCGTCTTGCCGCGCCCGGTGCCTCCGTAAATAAAGAACGGGTTGTATGCAATGCCGGGTTTTTGAATAATCGCCTGAGCCGCAGCGTAGGCAAGGTTATTGAATGGACCCACGACAAAGGTATCGAAGGTGTACCGCGGATTGAGGTTGTCGCTTTTATTGATATTGAAGTCGAAGGGAAGCTCGGAGAGGGGGGTCAGTGTTTTCAGCGATTCCTCTTTTTGTTTCCGACGATCTCTGGCAATAACATACTCAAGACCGCGTACCCCGTCTGAAAAACCACGCAGGGTTTTGAGGATGAATTTGTGGTACTTTGTGGAAAGCCAGTCTTTAACAAATTGATTTGGGACTCCAACATACACCACCCCCTCCTCTTGTTTGACGACGTGGGTATCTTTAAACCAAGTGCTGAAGTTCGCTTTCGATATTGAAAGCTCAATATCAACAAGAGCGTTTTCCCAAAGTTGTTTTGGGTCGAGAGTTTTTCCCACCACGTGACTTCTGCTGTTTGTTGTGTACACTTCCATATTTTCAAAGGTGAGTGGCGATGAGGTTGCAAAGGCAGTACTTAGTATAGGCAGGCTTTCGTTTTTGTAAAACTTCCTCAAAAAGCCCGAATGTGTTCATAAGGTGTGCATAACGTGTGAACACTGTGAAAAGCGCTTACTGGGGTTTACCCCGTTAGAAGTAGGGCGCGAACATGGTTTTGTGGGTAAAGAAAACAGGTAGACCTCCCCGGGTAACAAAGAGATTCGCTGTTAAAACTAACTGCGTCCGCGACTTCTAATGGGGTTTACGCGATACGCTAAATACGGTATGGTATCTTTGTATGTCAACCACCTATAGACCAAAAAAGCGAAAACGCGGCCGCACGCACGGATTTCTCGCTCGCTCGAGAACTCCTGCCGGGCGGCGAGTGCTTGCCCGCCGACGCAGAAAAAATAGAAAACGCCTTTCAGTGTAAAAGTATGCCCTTGACGCGGGTTACCCGCATGGACAAGGAGCTTTTTTCACGAGTTCTCCGGCAGGGAGCAGTGGTAAGGGGTAACTCCTTTTCTCTTCACTACCAAGCTCTTTCACCTAAAGAAAAGAGCCGCATTGCTGTGGTGGTCTCAAAGCGCGTCGCACGGACAGCTACCGCAAGGAATCAGCTGAAACGGCGGGGTCGGGAATTTCTAAGAAATCACCTGTCTCAAGGGGGCACTCCCTATGCGGTTATTCTCAGACTCACCCCTACTGCCGCATCTCGCACGCACGCGCAATTTCGTGAAGAGCTGGGGGTGCTTCTTTACTCTCGCGGCATTGCTACGGCGGAAACCAAGCGTTAGACTCCGCACTTTCTGTACAGATAAGAAAGTGCGGGGTAAAATGGCGCAATGTGGAGTAGTCTCTATCATGCTGTTTTCTACGACCCAATGTACAACGGGCTCATTTTTCTTGTCTCGGTTGTTCCGGGCGGTGATGTTGGCATCGCCATTATCCTTCTTACGATAGTCGTTCGGTTCGCTCTTTTCCCTCTCTCGTTAAAAGCAACCCGCACCCAGCTTCTTATGCGGGAGCTTGAACCGGAGCTTCGCCGTCTTCGCGAAGAGCTTCCGAAAAACAAAGAGGAGCTTGCTCGGCGCACAATGGCGCTCTATAAGGAACACCGCGTCAATCCTTTCTCGAGTTTTCTCTTTTTGCTTGTCCAGATTTTTTTTATCTTCACGCTCTACCTTGTCTTTTGGAAGGGAGGTCTCCCCAATATCCAAGACGACCTTCTGTACTCCTTTACTCCCTCTCCCGGAGCGGTCAGCACGATGCTCTTTGGCGTTTTAGATATTGCCGGCAAGAGCTTTTTTCTCGCCGCGATTGCCGGCATTACCCAATACTTCCAAACCAAACTCTCCATCCCCCCGCCCCTTCCCCTTCCGAAAGACAAGAAACCTTCCTTTAAAGACGATATGGCGCGCAGCTTCAATTTGCAGATGCGCTACGCACTCCCGGTCATTATTCTTGTCGTTTCGTACACCACCTCGATCGTGGTTGCTCTTTACTTTATCGTGAGTAATATGGTGTCCATAGGTCAGGAAGCTTACGTGCGGCGCACGCTAAAGAGGCCCACCGAAGCGCCCCCTACGGGCAATGCACACTGAAGAAATCAAAAGCATAATCAGGGAATTTCTTGAACGTCTCACGGTTGCCGTCGAGGATGTTTCGGTTCGCGAGGAGGAAAACCCGCCGCTTTTTCACGTCACCACAAAAGATTCCGGTGTGCTTATCGGCATTAACGGGGATAACCTTCGCGCTCTTAATGTTGTGGTGAAGAAAATCGTAGAACGTCGCCTTGGCGCCGAGGCTGCGGCACAGTTTTTTCTCGATGTGAACGGCTACCAAAGCCGGCATATCGCCGAGGTGAGGAGCAAGGTGCGGATGCTTGCGGAGCGCGCGAGGACATTTAAATATGACGTTGAGATGAGCCCGATGAACGCCTATGAACGAATGATAGTGCATGCGACTTTCACGAACGACCCGGACATCGCCACTGAATCGGTTGGAGAAGGCAAATTTCGTCGGGTAGTGTTGAAATATATGCCGAATAAACAACCGGCAACTCACAACTCGCAACCGCTTGAAAGAGACATAGAACTTTTTGGTACCGTATAGTCCGGCTGTCGGTCGGTTGCTTGTCCCGAGCTTTGTCGAGGGTGATTATACCTTTCTAAAAGACTCGAGGTACGAATAGTTCTATTCGTAATTCTTAATTCGTGCTTCGCTATTCGCTTCCAAGCTCAAGGCTCCAGAGGGTGCCGTCGTTTTTATTTTTGAAAAACACGTACCGGTCATCAGGACTTATACTTGGGTCGACGACATCAATGGTTGTGTTGCTTTGGTCGCTAAGTATCCCGAGGAGCGTTGAGTTTCCTGAATCAAGCTCAATTTTCCAAAGATTGTCAACGAAGGAAACAGATCCTTGATACCACAAATCAGGATACGTGCCCTCGGGAATTTCTGCCGGGACGGCGCAAAACAGAACCGTGTCCGATAACGTGCTCCACGCGCACTTTTCGAGAGGGAGGGTGTTAAGGGGCAAGGCAGCTATCTCTTTTGTTTTTGTGTTGAGATTTTTAAGACTTATGCCGCCATATCCGCTCTCCGCAAACACGACGCGAGAAAGGCTTCGGTTGGCGATTGCTGTAAGTCCCGGAACGTTTCCTAGTACCGAGGTAAGCGTCTTTGAAGTGGTGTTTATGAAATAGAGAAAGCCCGGTGTCTCCCCCGATGGTTTTGAGGAGAGCATGATCGTACTGGTTGCCGGCCAGCTTACGAGCCATTCTTTTAAAGGTGAAGAAAAAAGAAGCGTTTTCTTTGCCCCGTTTGGCTGCGATGTTGTGACATCCCCGCCTTCCCCGTTCTCTAAAACATACGCAAGGGTTCCTCCGGGCGAAAGTGTAACGCTTAGGATATTGCGAGGCAAAAAAGTGCCCGCAAGCTCCCTCTCGGTTGTCCCCGTGGCGATAGCCCCCGAAAAAGTGACGATACTCTCTTCATCAGTATCCAAATATTGCAATACTGCCCCGCTTCCACCGGGAAGCCACAGCGCGCTTTGAACTTTGGGTATTGTGGTGTTGCTTATCCGCTTTGCTTCTCCAGAAGAGACTGAAACACTATACACATGCCCGGTGGCCCTCTCCATATAGAGAACCTGGTATTCCTGGGAATCTTTGAGAGGGAGAAACCCCGCAACGGGTACGGATGTCAGTTGGCGCAGTTTCTGGACAGAAGAAAAAGAAGTCTCTTCGGTTGTTGAAGAGCCCTGTGTCGAGGAGGTGTCAGAGGAAAAGATGTTTGGCCCTTGGCCAAAAGGGAAGAAGTCAAAACGGCTTCCGGAGGTTCCTGGCGTGGTGGTTTTGTTCGTTTGCAAATAATAGATGCCAACTATCCCAAGCACAAGGAGGAAAAAAACAACAGCTATAATAATTATGGTTTGACGTGACATATTAAAAACCAACTCCTCCAGTTTTTGGGTCGACGCATGTCTGGCTCCCTCCTTTAATATTTACCTGTACAGTACCACCAGCCTCGTCACAGTTTTTTTTAAGAGTATCTAGTTTGAGAATATTGTTGTTTTGGGTATCTAGGGGTTTCGCGGGTTCTAGGTTAAGCGGCACGCTTCCTATACTTAAGTTGAGGATTGATGGATTAATGGCATTGAGTAACAGAAAAGAGCCCAGAAGCAGAAGAAGTCCTAGAATCGCAGAGACAATTTTATCTCGCCCTTCGCTTTTACTGCTAATGGATTCCCCTCCCATATACTGAAATCCCCCGATGCCGATCATAATAACCGCGAGAAAGGCCGCGACACCGATGGAAATCTGGAACAGGCTTTGTACAAACCCGCCGACGTTGTCGTTTGTGTAAGTGACGCCGGGAAGTCGCTCAAGCGGAACATACTCTGTTTGAGCTTGCGCATAAAGAGCGGTGGTAAGAAGCAGAAGCACAATTATTAAGAATGGACGAGCGTATTTCATTTCTTTGAACCAAAGGAAACGGTGAGACTCCTGCTTGCCGATTGTAGAATTTGTTTGAGATTTTGGACGACAAGAGCAAGGGTTGCCGTGCCGCTTCCTTCAGCGGTTTGCCGAAGGGTCACGCTTCCTTTTTTACCCTCCTCTGTGGCAACGGGCATTCCGTTGAGTGTCCACTGATAACGGAGTGCGCCGCTTGTCCTTTCTTTTGCGCTCATAAAATAAGGGACTGCAACAATGCGGCTCTCCGAGCCACTTAAGAAAAACTCTTTTTGAAGAGCGGTATTAAATTGAATACCCAAAAGAGGGTCATCTTCGTATAAAACCACCTCTGGAGCCGCGGCTCCGATAATCGCCGCGCCGCTCCCCCTCACCGCGCCGTCGGCAGTCGCGATGTCGACGAAAACGCGTACCGAATCGTTAAGTTTTGGCCCGTCAATGGTAACGGAGCTTCTCCCGCGTCCCGACTGATTGCCCAAGACCGTAGTGTTGCGCCGCCACGTGTAGATAAGCGTTCCCGGGGAAGCTTCTTTTCCGGAACTTACCACAAGATGAGGAATCGCCGTCACCATAACCGGTGCGTCCGAAGCGGCAAGCGCCTTGCCTTGGTAGAAAGGCGGCGTGTAAGAGATTGCTTGCCAAAGGACGTCAACTGTGGAGATAGTAAGTGTCACCGCGGCAGAAACAGGCGCGCCGCTTGGCTCTGTCACCGCGACCGATATGAGAAGTCGTGTGCCTACCACGCCGGCCACGGCCGTGGTGTTTTTAACACCAACTCCTGAGGCGCCGCGCTTGCCGTTTATGGTCCAGATGATGGTGGAGCGGTCAAGGTCAATCGAAGCGCTCTGCAGATGAATGAGGACCTGCGCTCCCGGTGTTGGATTTTCTGGACTTGCGACAATCTCAACCGGGCTCAAGCCCGTCGTTTGCGCTTGCGTTACCGTGCCCGGAGCAAAAGCGCCGCAGGCCGCGAGCATAACAAGGAGAAAAAAGTTTTGCATTTGGCGTCTGGTCATAATTTTTGAGGCAAGGGGTTTGCAATGATGGGCTTGACCGGAAGTTCTTTCCCCTGTGAAAAATCAAGTTCGGTTTTTGCTTTTTTGATGGCGAGGAGCTGTGAGGGGTCGGACGTGATGATTTGATCTTCAGTATACGAGGCGATGACTTTAATTGCCACATGTTTAAGACCGGCGAAGAAGATTCCCTCCCCGACGTCTGATTCCAAGAGAAGATATTTTTCTTCATCAGTGAGATTGAACGTGTGCTGGATAACGTCAATGGAGGAAGGCGATTGTTTGAGCAGAAGTTGCAGCGAAGAGTTCGAAATCATTGGAAGGCCGTAGGGCGATTTCAAAAAGTCGTCAACGTCCTGCGTTATTGTCGCGAGCCCGAGATAGTATTTGCGTCCGCGTTTCGCCATGCTGTAGAGAAAGTTTGCCGTATCCTCCGCTTTCATCATCCACCATGCCTCGTCAATCACCAAAAGGCGTTTTTTGAGCTCTTTGCGAATCGCCGTCCAGATAAAATGCGTGACAATGTACATGGCGACGGGTTTCAGTTCGTCTTCCATATCGCGCACCGAAAACACCACGAATTGCTTGTTAATATCAACATTTGTCGGGCGGTTGATGAATCCCGCCCATGTGCCTTTGGTGTATTTAGAAAGTCGCTGAACAAGCGATTCCCCGCCCTCCATGCCGGCAAGCACGAGTTCAAAATCAGATATAAGCGGCGGCTCAACCGAGGTAAAGTCACTGTCGCCGGTAATGTCTTTGAGCGCGTAGGTTTCGGTGATTGCCCGGTCGATGATAGCGTCTTCTTCCGGCGTGAGCCCCCCGAGCATGATACGAAAGAGCCCCACAAGATTCACAATGTTTGAGCGCAAAACGTCCGTGGCGGATTCGTCTTCCCGCGGAATAGGAAGGTCAAACGGGTTGATATGGTGCTCCGAGGAGAGCGAAATGTTGAAATATCTCCCGCCAACCGCCTCAGCGAGGTAATCGTATTCCCGCTCCGGGTCGATCACGATGACCTCGGTGTCGAACATAAGCGAGCGTAGAATTTCCAACTTCATCGCATAGGATTTCCCGGAACCGGATTTAGCGAACACCACCGAGTTGTAATTCTCAAGCGAGAAGCGGTCGAAGAGGACAAGCGAAGAGTTGTGCCTATTAATGCCGTAGAGAATACCGCGGTCGGCAGTGAGGTCGAAGGAAATAAAAGGGAAGACGCTTGAAAGGGGCGAGGAGTTGAGTTTCGAATGCACCCCGAGTATGTCGGTCGCCGTCGGCAGGACGCTTTTGTACCCTTGCTCTTGCTGAAAGAGCGCCGGCTTTACATACACGAGCTTTGATTCGAGCATAGAGCGGATTTCAGACTCCGCTTTGTCGAGCTCCTCCAGATTAGAGGCGTAAATGGAAACGTATATTCCCACTTCAAAAATACGCTCCTGCGCCTGCTGAAGCTGGTCGCGCAGCTGCTCAAGGTCGCGATACGCGGTGTCAAGTTTCGGGTCGCGCACCATTCCCTTCTCTTCCCGAAGGCTGATTTGGCTTTGCACCTCGGCTACCTTTTTCTGAAATTGCCGCAGTATTGTCGCGGTATCAATAGGGTGGATAAAGATAGAAATGTCGAAGACTTTTTCAAGATTGATAATCGGCGAAAACCAGTTATCGGTGAGAAAGCGCGGATACGAGATGACAAAGAACGTGCGGACAACCTTGTCGCCGAGGTTCATTTCTCGCGGGGAAACTTTCAGCGCCGAGGGGGCAATGATGTCTTTCAGTTCAAGCACTCCCGCTTTATAAATTTCTTCGGGGAGAATTGGCGAAAGGCTCGGCACCGTCGTTGTTTTTTTTGATTTGAAAATATCTAAGAGTGCCATAGAATTAGAAGTACGAATAACGAATAACGAATAACGAACAGATGCTTGGAGCGATTCTTAACTTGGCTTGTTTTTTTTCGTAATTCATACTTCGTAATTCGTACTTCATTGAGCCTCCGGGAGGCTCAAGGGCCGTTCCAGTTCGCCGGGATTAAAAATTTTGTAATAGAGCTCGATAATTTCTTCCGTCCCAAGAACGACACTGCGAATACCACAACGCGTGAGTCCCTGCTCGACAATTGAGGCGCGCTGTTCAAGCTGGGTGCGGTGTTCCTCGAATGCGGCACTTTCGTCTGCCGCGGCTGTTTTTGACGGCTTTCCAAAAGGCAAAAGGTTTCCGAGCCCCCCTTTTTTAACGGAAATGAGCGGCGGCGTATAGGGAACGATAACAAAGAAACTCTTCGACATAATGTTCGCCTCTTCAGTAAAGGCTTTTATAAAGTCGATGTATTCCCGCACCTGGATTTTCATGAGGTCGCTCCCCTGGGCGCGATGCCGCTCTTCGAGGAGCGCGATATAGGGGCGGATGTCGAGTTCCCGCGACTGGATGAAAATTTGAATGGAAAACTCGAGCGAGTTAAGAAAGTTCTGAAACTGCAGAAGTATGGCGGATTGCTCGTCCTGGGATTTAAGCGCGAAGTTTAAAGAAGAGGTCATCAACATCATCCGCAGTCCCCCGTCTTTGAGCACCACGACGCCGTCTCGCACCTCGCGAATCGGAACGAATTCCTGGGTTGTGTTTGTTTTGGCAGTAGCCATGAAGTACGAATAACGAGTTACGAATTACGAATAGGAAAAAAGGTGCGGGACTTTTTAATTAAACCATTACAGATTTTACTTACTACCGTTGTTTGATTTTCAATGGCCAGATACTCTGCTTCTAAAAGGTATCCAATATCTTTTGCAATGAGTAATTGATTTTGTACTTCAGTAAGAGAACCGAGCGCCACGGCGTAAAATTGGGTTTTCTCTTTATAAGAAGAGCGGCTGAATCCTTCCGCAAGGTTTGAAGTAATAGAAACAACAGCTCGACGTAACTGGCTCGTTAATCCAAACTGCTCTTCTTTGGGAAAGTTTTTTGTAATTTTGTAAACCATAATAACGAGACGATGCCCCTCTCGCCATACGCGAAGGTCTTTAAACGATTCTATTTTTTGCTCCTTCTCGTAATTCATTTTCGTAATTCTTAATTCGTTCTTCGTAATTCGTTTTCCTTCGTTCCCGCGTACATGCTTTCCTGAATATCGAGGCTCCAGGAAAGGTCTTTCAACTTATTCTGCGAAAGCCGCGGTATCGAAAGGAGGGGGGGAATGTTTTTTTCTTGGCCGGCTTTTTGGGGAAGCGTCTTTTGTTCATGTTTCCAGAGATATAATTTTTTTGAAAAAGCGTAGTAAAATGCCGCTTCAAGCGCATAGATGAACGGACGATTGTTTATTTTATAAAAGGCAAGGGCGGCGCCGAAAAGAATAATCGGAGCTCCAAGGAGAAGGGCAAGATAGAGTCCGAGGAAGGTGTAGAGGATTACCACAAAACCGCCTGCGCCGGCGAGGTAGACAAACTGCCGGAATGTTAACGGTCCGATGATTTTATCTTCAATCTCAATAAATTGTGGTACTTGGAATTGCATATTGGTCAGAAGTACGAAGTACGAGTTACGAAGTACGAGTGAAGAAAGAATCGGATGTTTTTTTGAGGTTTCATTTTTATTCGTAATTCGTACTTCTTAATTCGCTATTCGATAGGTTCTTTGTACGGGTCCACGGTATATGTTTGGGGTTGCTTTGGCTTCTGCGCGGTCTCCATTGCCTGATTCCCTATTCCTGATTCCTGCTTCACTTGGACATTCTCTCTCGGTAATCGAAACATTTCCAGTAGCTTCGTTTCGGCAATCGTACCGGTCGGCAAATTCGCCGGCACCTCCGCTTTTTTCTGTTCAATTCGTAATTCTGGTACCTGCGGTTCTGCTGCGGTGGACAGTTCTTCAATCTCCCGGAGTAATTTTTTTCGCTCGATAGTTAGTTCGGGCGGCACTTCGGGTATTTTTGATATTTGAGGAATATCCTTTGTGCGCCCAAGCGCTCCAACGGTTGTCTGCGGCGCGAAGACCTCCGGCGCGTTCGCAAGCTCTTGTTCAGCATCCACTTTTGCATCTTCCTCAAACATACGACGCAGGGCCTCCCGAATAGGCAAGAAGATTTCCTCATTAACGCTTCCCGTGATAAGTTGCGCTTGCGCGGGCGGAATGTCGAGCTCACGAGTGAGAGTCTTTGTGAAATCATTTGGTGATTCAAGCCCGAGCATGACGAAGAGCGTTTCGTTCTCAAGTGCCCCCGCCTGGTCAACGTGGAGCTGATACTTTTTAGCAATGTTTTGGAGCCGCGGTCGCAGGTCGACCGCATTAATGGCATCTTTTATTTCTTTTGGAACCTGCGCGAGTCGTTCTTTTATGAGCTGTTGTGTTTCATCCATAGTTATGTGGTTTTAGGTTCTTCTTTTGGTTCTTCGTTTGCTTTTTCTTCGTCCGCAGCTTGTTTTGAGGCTTCAGTGACGGCATCAAAAACTTTATCCTTCGGGCTTTTCTTTAGGTTTGCCCGTATTCTAGCGGCGGCGGCACGTTTGGTTGGATTGACGAAGCGGGTGGAGCCAAACATATTGGTCTCTACGATTCGGGCATCTGCCTCTTGTCGTGCCCTGCCGCGGCTCTTGATTGCATCCTCAATATTTTTAAGAATAGTGTTGCTTTCTTCTCTTTTCTTCTTAGCCTCGTCGTATTCCTTTGTTCGCTCGTCCACTTTTTGGTTTGCGCCTTGAAGTTCAGTGTATTCTTTTCTTTGCCGTGCGGCCATTTCGCCGATGTCCGTTCTTACCGCATTGAATGCCTCTTGAGCCGCTTTCTGTGTTTCCCTTGCAGTTTTCAGTTCTTCCGTAGCCACTTTTTCAAGTCGTAGTAATTCTGGCAGTTCTGAACGTTTATCTTCTGCTTTCTGCCGGTCTTCTCTCTCTTCTTTTGTTTCTGTCTCTTCGCCGATATATTTGCTGAATTTCAGGGCCGCCTTCACGTCATCTTCCTTGATCTTGGCGTACCCGCCAGCTACGCCTCCACCTAGAGTAAGCCCCGATATTTTTGCCGCCTCTTTTGTTACGCCGAGACGGCGTGCATCCATACTTCCTCCCGCAACCTTGAGAAGCCCTTTCGCGGTTGGGCGGGCAATAATCTGCGAGATGTCTTTTGCAAGTCCGCTACGCATCGGCTTCCCTTCTTTATTTTCGCCAAGAGCAAGGCGTTTAACCAATCGGCTCTGAGAGAGCGCACTTGCTCCGAGACCGAGCGTGTGTCGCCCAACGAATCCGGCAGTGCCCAAAACCTTGTTGAATCCAAAGCTTGTAACCGCGGCACCAAGCTCTCCGCTAAGATCTTTTGTTACCCTGACAGCAATGTATAAAAGGCCTACGATAACTGCCCAGTTGAAAAAAGCATTTACCGCAAAACCTTGTTCACCTTGTTCGTTAAAGCCGGGAATCTTAGATTGTGCGCCCACAATAAAACCGCTGTTTGCCACAATAACGATAACCGTAATGAGGAATACGAAGAGGGGTGCCACCGCCGCCTGGCTAACGAGAGTCGTCAGCCACCGGTCGAAGTGTTTTCTTGTTTTGGGGAGAATGGCGAAGAAAAAAGCTGCGGGAGAGAGAACCATGAGAAAAACAAAAGCGATGAGTCGAGCGATAAGAACAAACGCTCCCATGAAGAATACCCATGCCGTGATGAGATTGAGGGTGATTTGGAGAATAAGAATTATTGCGGTATTTCCCCTATCGAGCTTCGCGGTAGGAATACTGCCAAACATGTCTTTTACTCCCATTCTGCTAAGAAGTGTCGTGCCAACGCTTGGCCTTGTGCCGGCAGTGGCGTTAGTTGCCGCGATCATGCTGTTGTTGAACTGGTTTGCCACCAAATTTGACGCGTCAATAACAACCCTGGTGATAGGCAGACTGAAGTTAATGAGGAGAGCGACGATAATGAGGCGCGGCAGGAGTGCTTTCATGCCATAGCCCGAAACCCGCAGGATGGTGGCAATGGCAATCGTAAGGAGCGCAAAGATGAAGAAGAGATTGGTGGTGTCCCGGACGATCTTCCAGCCGTTTTCTATGGCAAGGACGGCTCCAGGGTCTGCGAGAAAATTGTTTCCGACGGTGAAGGCAATGACGTAGTCAAAAACATAGATGGCAATATAAACAAGGGAAGCGGAGGCTACCTGGAGTAGCCATAAGATTCCGTTTAAAATGTTTAAACCAGCCCAGCTAAAGAATCCAGTCATACCTGTACCTATGCCTAGCGACTCTGCTCCCCCCAGAACTGCTATTGCGGCAATAAAAGGAAACCAAAAGACTGCCTCAGCATGTTTGGTCGGGGTGAAAATACCGCCAACAACCACCGCTACACACACCGCAATAAGAATTGGGCGGCGGTACACGAGGAAACGTGCACTAAGCCATAAAGAGACTTCACGGTACCGCTCTGACGTTTTTTCGAAAAAGTGTGTCATGGCGTGGGGGGAAATGCTTGGCATTCATTGAGCTGTTGAACAGTGGTTGGGTCGAGCGCGCTCGTCGTTGATTGAATGTCTGCGCTGGCTTGCTGAGCGTCGGCGACATCGGCCTGCGTGTGGATGAAGTGGCCGCTCAAGAGCCCTGCGTACTGGTTCGCCACCTGATTGAGGGTCGTCGGGTCGTTTGTGCTTGCCGCGACGCTATCGAGCTGCTGGAGAAGTGCGATATTAGTATCGGCGCGGGTGATGGCGTCTTTAAGCGCCGTAAGGGTTGGGGTAAGCGCCGCAAGGGTGCCTGACGCCGCGATAATACGGTCGTTCGCCACAGAGAGGTCGGAGTCTGAGAGCAGTCCCGATTGGATTTTGTTGTTGTAGCAAGAAATGACGTTTTCAATGAGCCGCGTTGAATTCGAGAGCACGGCAAGCGAGAATCCTTGAACCGCCTGGTAGTCCTGCTCAATTGCGATTGAAGCCTGAATGTTTGCTCGGAGTGCCGTTCTCGTTGAGCTAAGGACTTGGTCGGTGGAGACAGTCGTCGCCGAGCCGAGCCGGGAGGTGTAGGAAGAGCGTCCTCCGGTGCCTGAACTGCTTAAGCCGAAAAGTCCCTGGGCTCCCGTAAGCGCTTGCTTGGCGATCTGGCCCATGAGCGCACTGATGATCTCGTCGATTTCGTCGGCAAGCTCGAGCTGGCGCTGGCCGCTCCCAAGCGTATTGTTAAGTTGCTCCTCAATGACTGCCCCGGGAGTTTGGGTCACAATGTCGCAGACGCGAACCGAAGACCCGTCGCCGATTTCCGTGACACTCGTGCCCGTGTTTGCTGACGGCGCTTGTTGAGACGGGAATACCTGGCAGTTTTTTTCTTGGCTGAAAGAAAGGAACCCTCTGCCAAAATCAAGTTTTGCTTTCTCGAGGAATCCAGCGCCTGATATCCGGGCATCGAGCGCCGCTTGAGTCATGACATAGGTGCCATAAGGGTTTGAGAAAGGGTCCATAGTGAGGGTAGACCACTGTTCAAGGGTGGTGAGACGAACGTTGCTGTCGGTTAAAAATCCCTCTATGTTGCTGACCACCGTAGTCAAGCGGCACTTGACTCTCTCTCGCGACCGCGAGGTCAAAAGAGAAATCTGGATTTGGAGCTTGAACGGACTGCACAGAAATGCCAGATCGGAGCCGAAAATATAGGCTCCCGCCGCCTTGTCAGCGACGTCGAGAAGAAATCCTTCAAGGTCGGTAACGAACGCCGGGTTACCCTGAAATCCGGAATTGATCCAATCGACGATGCTTTGCGTGATGGATCGAAGGAGCATTTTCTCGATTCCATATAAAATGCCGTCAAGAATATTTTCTTTAGTATCAAGAGCGGTCGTAGCTTTTAATATCCCGGCAGTTGGAGGTGAAAGGACGGTTTTCTGAACATCGGTCGGGACGAGATTCCCCCCGCCTCCGATACCAGGGATACTTTGTGCCAAAACAAGCTGGGGTGCGGCTAAAAGCAGGGCGAGGAGGAGTGAAAGGGCCTTACTGTGCCAGGAGTTTTGCATGATTAATATATCTGGTTTGCAAAAAAGTCAGTACCCGACTCTCCTTCTAGAAAAGTGACTCCTCGGCTTTTGGCGTAGGCATACAATGTCTCGAGGGAGACTCCGAGCTCGGAGGAGGCGGTTTTGTATAGTTCGAGTCCTGCAAGCGCAGCCACGGGGTCGCTGAATAACAAACGCATTTCATCAATGGCGGTTGCAATCGCTTCGGCGTTGTTGATGAGCGAAAGGTGCGCTTGGGCTGCGCCTTTAGGTACGGGCATTTTTAAAAGAGCGCCGATAACTTTGGTGTAGCTTTCAACGATAATCGAAAGGTCGTCGAGTCTTTTTCCGTCGTTATTTGAAAGAGCTTCAGCGACAATAACTATTTCGTGGTCAACGTTCGGTTTTCCGTATCGATTCACAATATCGCCGAGCGCATTGGCATACGCATGAATCGCGGCAGTACTTTCGTCGTTTTGGATAATAAGATTGCTTGCCGCGTACGTTTTTGGTTGAGGAACGGATACTCTTTGAAGAGCGGCGGTTGCAAGTGAAGTGGAGGTTTCTGAATCGACAGGAGTGCCTTGCTGTCGAAGGCTTAAATATTTTGCGAATACATCGCGAGCAAGTTTATCTGTTATGGTGGGGGACACTCCCGCGCCCTCTCCTTGCACAGCTCCCTCAGTGACATCAAGTTTATCGTTCGGTCCTTTTACCAGTGGGTCTCTACCCTCCCGCACCTCCGCACCATCGTCGGTGCCGTCTCCATCAGTGTCTCCTGCCTGCGGGTTAGTGCTCCAGAGCGTTTCTTCCCAGTCGGGGAGGCCGTCAGCGTCTGTGTCCTTTAGAGTATCTTGGCCGATAGAAACACCCTGAGTGTCGCTTCCGATAAGTGCTAGTCGGAATGTTTCCTTCGGCGCATACTGTGTGCGGTAGAACACAAAACCGATGAGGCATATTGCCGCAAACGCAAAAAGCGCAAGGGTCCAATTTTTGCTCGGTAAAAAGTTCAAGGTAATATTCGGCTGTCTATAAAGTATAGCAGTAGCGCGGGCTATTCTATAGGTTTTTTGTGTGTATACGATTCTTTGTTGCGGGGTTCTATAAGGGTGTATACTTTGTAGGCATGAGAGTCTCTTTCATTTTTTGTCTTATAACGGCGCTCGTGGTACTTTCTGTTCCTTTCTCTGCCCTTGCCCTTATCAGTGGAAGAGCCTTAAGTGGAGGAGTCTTACCTTTTGGCGGTTTTGTTACCTCAATTACCTATTGTAATCAGGGGGTACTGGAGACCATCAGGCCTGCCGGAAGTTCCCCAAGCACTATTATGTGGCTCTACCCAAGCCCCTTGTATCTTTACAATATGAGTGCCCCACCACATGTTGGTCAATGGCAACTCGGCCTTTTGGGTGGGATTGCCTCATGCTATGTTGGTAAAATTTATAGAGGATCTGGTCCAACAATCAAATTTTACGGCTCAAGTAAATGATTTTTTTCTAATGATGGACCTCGTAGATCCATCATTTAAGGGAAATGCCCAGTTTAAACCACTTTTTGAGAGAAAGTTCCTCTGCGCGGGCTTTTGGAGATATACCGAGGGTCTGAAATACCTGCTGGACTTTCCCTTTACCAAAGAAACCGCCTAGATTGCCGGAGAGGAGCTTGCGTTTGTGGGCAAATCCTATTCGAAGTACCTCGAAAAAGTGCTTCTCGGAGAATCGGGTAAAGTTTTTCTTGGAAATACCATCAATTCGCAAGATGGCCGAATCAACGGCAGGCACGGGGCTGAAGCTTCCCCTTTTTACCGTAGCTACATAGTATGGTGTTCCGTATGCTTTTATAGAAAGCGAGAGCAAGGATTCTTTTCTATCGCGGGCGATCCGTTCAGCGACTTCTTTTTGTACCAGGAGAACCATCTGCTTCGGATACACTGAACTTTCTAAAAGTTTTCGTATGAGTGCTCCCGTGATGTAGTACGGAATATTTGCAACGACACTATACTTCCCCGCCGACAGTCCCATTGTAGCTTGGTCAATTTGAAGTGCGTCGCCGTGTATGATAACCAACTGTTTCGCGGAAATTTCTTTTGCGAATTGTTTTGTAAGCGGCTCGATAAGACGGTCGTCTTTTTCAATGGCGATAACTTTTCCCATACGTTTCAAAAGTTCTCTCGTGAGTATTCCGCCACCCGGTCCCACTTCAAGCACGATATCTTTATTGGTGAGACGCGCGGCATCGGCAATTTTTCCCGCGATGGTGGACGACGTAAGAAAATGCTGCCCCAACGATTTTTTCTTTATAAACAACACACTTTTAGCTATTATGATATATCATAATAATTTTATTCGAGATAGATTATTTTCTTTTTCTCTACACGCTCCTCTACTGGCTCGAGATGTTCGTCGCCTAGGTCGATGATGAATTCCGACGGCACGTTGACGCGTGAAGAGCCGAAAATGGTTCGGACGGCGGCAAAAGAGAGGAATATTTTTTTGCGTGCGCGAGTAAGTGCAACATACATAAGACGCCGTTCTTCCTCTTCATCCCGCTCTTCCCCCTCGAACCCTTCATGGGGGAAAAGCCCCTCTTCAAGCCCGGTGATGAAGACAACATCAAACTCCAAGCCCTTCGCGGCATGTACCGTCATAAGTTTAACGCTGTCACGGTCGTCTTTCATCTCATCCTGGTCCGTCGCAAGCGCCGCGTCAGTAAGGAGCGCTTCGATTCCCTCTTCTGGAGCAAGGGAATCGTACTTTGTCGCAAGCGTTACAAGCTCTCGGATATTCTCAAGCCGCTCTAAATCGTCATCACTTCCCGCTTTTAATTTTTCCTCGAGTCCGCTTCGAGCAATAACAAAACGAATTGTATCGGACGGTTTTTTTACCCCGATGGATTCTCGGATGTTCGCCAAAAGCTTCTGAAATTGAGCTACCTTTTGTCGTTGTCCCAGATTCATTTTCTCCTCTTGTTTCGCAAACATCGCGAGGAGCGTTACTTTCCCGATGCCGCGCGGTGGCACATTAATGACGCGCTTCACGTCCGCGAGGCTTCCTGGGTTTAACGCCGCGCGCAAAAAGGCGAGGACATCTTTGATTTCTTTCCGTTCGAAAAATTGGACGCCGAGTACCTGATAGGGCATGCCTTCCGCAAGCATTGCTTCTTCAAGGACGCGCGACTGGAAGTTCGCGCGATAGAGTACCGCGATGTCACTCGCGGCAATCCCTTGTCGCAGGAGTTTGTGTGCGGTGCCCGCGACGAAGTTCGCTTCTTCCGTTTCGTCTGATGCGCCGTAAAGCGATATCCTCTCTCCCGTCGCATTCGAGGTGAAAAGTTTTTTTTCTTTTCGTTTCCGGTTCTTGCGGATGACCTCGTTTGCGGCGGCAAGAATGGATTTCGTCGAGCGGTAATTTTCTTCAAGCATTACGACTTCGGCGCTCGGATGGCGCACTTCAAATTCCAAAAGATTTTCAAGGTCGGCGCCGCGCCATGAATAAATATTTTGGTCGATGTCTCCGACAACACACAAATTTCCTTCTTTCGATGCAAGCAGTTCCGCAAGTTCGTTCTGGACGACGTTGGTGTCCTGGTATTCGTCGATGTGAATATAGCGCCACTGTTTCTGGTACTGCCGGAGGGTCTCCGGATTTTTTCTAAGAAGCACGAGTGTTTTAAGAAGCAAATCATCGAAATCAAGAGCTCCCTCATCAAGCAATACCTTTTCATATTTCTGCCAGACCGCAGCGACGGTGCGCTCGAAAAAATCGTTGCCCACCGTCTCACGGTACTCGGTTTCCGTTACTGCGTTTCCCTTTTGGCGCGAGATGGCATTCAGAATTTTGCGCGGCTCCAGTGTTTTCGGGTCGAGCCCAACTTCCTGCATTGCAGTCTTTATTCCCCGCACGCTGTCGGAGCGGTCATAGATTTTAAAGTGGCGAGTGAGCCCGAACGCCCGGGCGTTCTCCCTAATGATGTGGACGCCGAGCGAGTGAAAGGTGGCAACGAAGGGACGATTGTAGAGGAAAATAGGCAAGTTAAGACCTCGGTCTTCCCCGAGGATGCGCCCCACCCGCTCCCGCATCTCTTTTGCCGCCTTGTTGGTGAAGGTAACCGCGAGGATATTTTCCGGGGCGACTCCCTGGCGAATGAGCTCGGCTATGCGCTCGGTGATGACCCTTGTTTTCCCAGCTCCGGCACCCGCGACAATAAGAAGCGGTCCCTCCTTGTGGAGGACCGCCCGCTTTTGTGCCTCGTTAAGTCCTTCGAGATGTTTCACCCCATTAGAAGTTGTTCCTTCCTTGTTCATCGGCAGTGTATGTTTTGATGACTCATCATTACGACCTTGGAAAAAGTCTCTTTTGCAACTTCTAACGGGGCATGCTTTGCCACTATACCCCGATAGTGAATTTCGGCATCACTTTCCTGTTGAGAGTCTCCATTTCAGCTTCGGCATAAGCCCAACAATGCCAAAATCTACTCAGCTCGCAGAGAGCCACGGCCGTAAGGCCGTGGCTGAACGCGAGGGGAGACGAAGGGGGTCGGGGAAACTGTAGTTTCTCCGTGGAGGAGAACAGTTCTTCCCCAGTTTTGGGGATTTCCTTTTCCAAAACTGGGGAAGAACGTCAGGAACCGAGGGTTCCTGAAGTGAAGATGCCACGGCTGTAAAGCCGTGGCATCTTCACTATGGGGTATACCCTCCTGTGCCCGAAAGCCCAAAAAAGCACTCTAACCGAAGCACACCACGTTTTTTAGATGTGAAAAGAGGTAAAATACCCTTATTTTTAGGTCTAAAAAGTTCCTGCCGTCCGCTGTCCACAGGCTGGTTCGATTTTCATTGACTTCACCCACTTCAGGGCTATAGTTGGACTATCGGCAGAGAGATTGAGATTCTATGGCTCTATAGAGCCATTTTTTCCTGAAACGACTGGATTACCGCATATATTTTGGCTAATTCACAACCTACTCAAGACCCTGGCGGTTTAAAGAAGCTCATACGCCAGGCGACAAAAGGCTCACGTTTTCGCAATGTTTCGGCACTCATTGCCGCAGTTTCCTTTGCACTCATGGTTCCCCTTGCCGCCCATGCGAGCATTGCCTCTTTTCTCTCAGGTATTCTTGAACAAAAAGCGGAAGCGGCGGTTACTCCGGCCTCACACCTTAATTCTCAGAATATTCCCCTACTCAAAGCCGCCATTAACACCAGCCCCTCGCCTCTTAAAGGAGGCGGGGATATTACTATCGTGGGGGGCATGGCGCTTCTTGCCGAGTCAGGCCCTTCGGGCACCCTTGCCGACATTCCCGAGACGCCGGTGTCCGACCAAATCAGCATTTATGTGGTGCGCAAGGGCGATACGCTCTCCGGCATTGGCAAGATGTTCGGCGTCTCGATCAATACGATTGTGTGGGCGAACGACATTCAAAGAGGTGTTATCCGTGAGGGGCAGACCCTCGTGATTTTGCCGGTTACCGGCATTCAGCATACGGTAGTAAAAGGCGAAACGCTTCAGAGCATCGCGAGGAAATACAAAGGCGATGTCAAGGAAATTACCCAATTCAATAACCTTGAACTGAACGTGAAACTTGCAGTCGGGGATATCGTCATTATTCCCGATGGTGAAATTGCAGCCCCGCCGAGCTCCTCCGGCGTTACCTCTCCAATTCGCGGCGGCGGCCCCTCCATCGCTGGCTACTTTGCGGCCCCGCTAACAAACTATCGTAAAACCCAAGGGCTCCATGGCTACAACGGTGTCGACATCGCCGCTTCCTACGGCGCGCCGATTCTGGCGGCTGCTTCCGGACAAGTTATTATCAGCCGCTCAAGCGGTTGGAACGGCGGGTATGGCAATTACATCGTCATCGCGCATAGCAACGGTACCCAGACGCTCTACGCGCACTTAAGCTCTAACATCGTCGGCTCCGGCCAATTCGTCGCCCAAGGGCAGGTCATCGGCTACGAAGGGCAGAGTGGCAAGGCGACCGGCCCACATCTCCACTTCGAAGTCCGCGGAGCTAAGAACCCACTCTAAATCCAATTTGAAAATTGTTTCGTCGAGTCTTCACTAAAGATTATTAGCATAAACCCCTCACCGGTACTCTGGCGGGGGATTTCGCGGCGCTAGGAATTCTTTTTAGATATTACAATACTTTTCTCGGCCGATACTGAAGCGCCTCGAGCACGTGCTCGGGGTTTATTTTTTCGCTTTCGTCAAGGTCGGCGATGGTGCGGGAAAGTTTGATAATGCGGTGATATGCTCGGGGCGAAAGGGAAAGTTGCCGTGTTGCTTTTTCAAGAATATCTTCTACTTCCGGTGAGAGTTCAATAAGCTTCCCGAGGTCTCGCACATTCATTTCGGAGTTCGCGGTAATGTGCCTCCCGCTTTCTTTGAAGCGCTGCAGTTGTTTTTTCCTTGCTTTGCCGACGATTTTGCGGAGCGTCTGCGAAATCCTGTCTGCGGGTGGCGCACTGGTGAGTGTCTCATGCGGCACGGCGCCTACTTCCACCCACATATCAATACGGTCGATGATGGGACCAGAAATTTTCCTGCGGTATTTTTCCAGAGTAATGGCACTGCAGGTGCATTCACGCGAGCTTCCATAATTACCACACGGGCACGGATTCATCGCGGCAATCAAAATGAAATTCGCGGGGAATGTTGCCGAACCCTTTGCGCGTGAGATCGAGACGGTACGTTCCTCAAGCGGCTGTCGAAGTGTTTCAATGACGCGGCGGTCGAATTCCGGAAACTCATCGAGGAACAAAACCCCTCGGTGCGCGAGAGTGATCTCCCCTGGGCGCGGGAAGGTGCCGCCGCCCACGAGCGCGACATAGGAGGAAGTGTGATGCGGAGAGCGAAACGGCGGGTGCGTAATAAGTCCTTCGTTGAGAATCCCGGCGACGGAATAAATGGTTGTCGCTTCGAGAACTTCCTCAATGGGAAGCGGCGGAAGTAGCGCCGTGAGGGCACGCGCAAGCATGGTTTTCCCGGTACCGGGAGGGCCGTACATTACGAGATGATGCCCTCCGGCGGCGGCGATAAGGAGTGCCCGCTTTGCCGTTTCTTGCCCGCGAATGTCGGAAATATCAATTTCCCCTTCCGGCGTCTCGTAAGCAATTTCCGTCGGTTTTTGCGGTTTAATTCGTTGGCCTGCGGGTTGATGCTTGCCCGCCGGGGCTTTAGCGGAGGCGCTCTTTGGGTCGAGGTGTGCGATAAGTTCCGAGAGATTTGCAACTGGAAAAACAATGATGCCTTCAACAAGTGCCGCTTCCGGCGCATTTTCTTTCGGCACGTACGCTTCAACAAATCCTTTTTCTTTCGCTTTACGCACCGAAGGAAGCACGCCGCGCACCGGACGCACCCCTCCATCGAGCGAGAGCTCCCCCAAAAACACCTTGCCTTCCGGTTTAAAGGAAATATCGCCACAGGCGAGAAGATAGGAAAGCGCGATCGGCAAATCAAACAGGGGCCCTTCTTTCTTGAGGTCCGCCGGCGCGAGCGAAATAACCACCTTCTGGTTTTTATTCTTCGGCGATTTGAAGCCGGAGTTTTTTATTGCCGCCGAGACGCGGTCTTTGGATTCCTCGACGGCTTTGTCGGGAAGTCCCACGACTGAAAATGCGTGAAGTCCGCGCGTTAAGTCTACTTCGATGGTGATAATCGAGGCGCTAAGGAATGTCGGCTGCGCGCTGTAGACTTTAGCGAAGGGCATCGAAGTACGAATTACGAAGTACGAGATACGAAGTAAGGCAGACTCATTTCCTATTCGTAATTCTTAATTCGTACTTCTTACTTCGGATTCTCCAAGTGTTTCATGCAAGTGGTTGCGGCGGGGTTTGCCTCAAGGCGCTCCGGTTCAATAGGCTCGCCGCCTATGCGGCAAATGCCGTACGTGCCTTTCTCTAATCGCTCAAGAGCGCCCTTCACTTCGTTGTAGCGGATTTCGAGTTCCTTGAGTTCTCCGCTTCGGGTTTCGTATTCTTCAATGCTGTCGGCAACTTCGTTTGGGTCGGCGGCGGGAATATTCATATCCGGCGCTATTGCTTCCCAATCGGCGGGGTTTGAAGGATTGCGCTCCCCGATGCTCGTGAGCTCCCCTTCAAGTTTTTGAAGTTCGGCTTCCAGTTTGTTTTTCAGATGTGAGGTATCCATGGATTCTCAATGTATCAGAGTATATATGTGCAAGCAACTGCGGGGTTGACCTTTTTCGTACCTCGTAATTCTTAATTCGCTTTCTAGCGGTTGCGGCTCGTCGTGAGGCGCGCCGCGACTTCGTTTAACGTTGCTTCACTTGTGGCGATGACGATCGTTTGTTGGTCAGGGAGAGCATACAGGAGGAGCACTGAATTGTCGGGATTAAAAAGAATCCGCACGTCTTTGTTTTTAATAACACGGTCGCGGAACCGGTCGCCTCCAATTGAGGTGGTCTTAGGAGTCGAAGCCGCGGTTGTTGTGGTAGCGGCTTCTCCCGTCGAAACGGCGTTGAATGTAAAGACTGGTGAGAGGTCAAGACGCAGGTACGGCTCCCACGCGAGCATTCCGGCGTATGCTTCCCCATAGGAATCGGTTTTGAAGATGAGGAACGGCTGGTTACCGTTTGCTTCATAGTAGCCGAACATAAAATTATTCCCCAGGGAGCGCAGGAACGATGCAGGGACGCGCGCATCAATGATGCGCAAAAATTCGGCTGCGGCGAGAAGCTCTGTTCCCTCCGGCGCTTCTCTTGTGAGGGACAGGTGGGTGATTGAACCGATTTTTTGCTGAATTGCCGCGCGTTCTCCGGAGAGGCTCGCCAGAAGTTTCTTGCGGTCATAGCCAGTCACGTTTATCTCCACCCGCTCCTCGGCAAATATAAGCGGTAGTACCGCGAGGCCTGTCGGAGTCTCGGTTTCCCCTCCCGGCTTCAGAAAATATACCAAGCTTGCCACCACCAAACCGCCTACAATAAGCCCGATACTTCCAAGAAGAAGCAAATTGCGCCGTGTGGCGGGGAGCGGTATGCCTAAGGCTCCACGGCGAGCATACTCGGCGGTTGCCATGGAAAGATAAGAGACGCCTCCCTTTTGGAGCGTTTTTGAGATATCGTCGCGATACGTGCGAAGCGGTCCCACCGGAGAGTTTCTTTTTGCCGCAGGTTCTGCGGCGGGCGCGGGCTTTTCTCCTTGAGGCGCTTGAGGCAACACTTGCTCCACAGTCGTTTCCTCGTCGAGCATGACCGTTACCGGCTTCTCAACAGGAAGGTGAAGCGGTCCTTTAGGAACTGCTTCAAGGTCTCCCGGCTTTTCAGAAGGTACCGTGCTTTCTTGCGCCGTGGACTTACTTTGCATCGACTCGTTTTCTGCCATGTAATAACTATCTCATACTTTCCGCTCCGAAAAAAAGTCGTGGAAAGTGGGTGGAGAGCGAAAGACTATCGCCGCGGAATTCCGTTGGTTCCAGTTCCCTTTGGGATACCGTGCCGTGTTGCAAATTCCGGGTCAGCGTCTTTGATCGAAAGATTCAAACGCCCCTTCTCATCAACCTCTTTGAGAAGTACCGGCACACGCTCGCCTACTTTGAGCGCCTGGTCAATGCGGTCGACGCGATACGGGGCGATTTCAGAAATGTGCACGAGTCCTTCAGTCGTGGGACCGATCCGCACAAAGGCGCCGAACTGCATGAGCCGCGTTACTTCCCCGATGAACGCCTCTCCCGGTTTATACTCCCTCGTCATGCCGCTTATAATCTCTGCCGCTTTTGCTCCCGTGCCGCCTTTCCCCGTGATATAGACCGTGCCATCGTCCTCAATCGTTATTTCCTGAACGCCGGTATCCGCTTTGATTTTATTGATCACCTTGCCGCCCGGTCCAATGACGCTTCCGATTTTGTCGATTGGAATCGAGAGGATAACGATTTCCGGCGCATTCGGAGAGATGGCCGGCCTCGGCGCAGGAATTTCTTTTTCAATCACGTCGAGAATCGAGGAACGCGCTTCCTTAGCTTTGAGAAGCGCCTCGGCAAGGATCGAAATCGGGACCCCGTCCACTTTTACATCGAGTTGGATGGCGCTGATGCCATTCCTCGTACCGGCGACTTTGAAATCCATGTCGCCGTGATGGTCTTCCGGTCCCTGAATATCCGTCAAAATCTTGTACTCAAGATTTTGACCCTGAGCGGAGGCGAAGGGTAGGTCATTGGCACTTCCCTCGTTTCCTCGGGATCTCGATACTCTCGACATGAGTCCGATGGCGATGCCGGCAACCGGCGCCTTAATCGGTACCCCTCCGTCCATAAGAGCAAGTGTCCCGGCGCACACTGAGCCCATCGAGGTTGAGCCATTTGATGCCATACATTCCGATACGAGGCGGATGGTGTAGGGAAATTGTTCTTTCGGTGGAATTACCGCGAGCAGAGCTTTCTCGGCGAGCGCGCCGTGGCCGATCATCCGGCGGTTAAATCCGCCGAGCCGTCCGGTTTCGCCGGAAGAAAACGGCGGAAAGTTATAGTGATGCATAAAGCGCTTGGTGTCCTCTTGGATTTCAATGTTGTCGATGATCTGCGCTTCGCCGGGTCCTCCTAAGGTGAGCGCGCTGAAGACATGCGTGCCGCCGCGGTAGAAAATACCCGAGCCGTGGAGAATGGGCGATACTTTTCCCGCCTGCGCGTAAAGGGGCCGCAGTTCGTTAAGCTTTCGCCCGTCAGCGCGGCGTTCCCGCTCAATTGCCTCGCGGTGAATTAAAGCGTTTACTTCCTGTTCGAAATAGTCGTCGGCGAAAGGCTTTGATTCGTCGGAGAGTTTTTCTTTGGCGAGGAGGGACCACTCTTCTTGGAGGGCGGAAAGCGTTCCCTTTCCGGCGACTCCCGAAAAAAGCGCCGCATCGAGTTTCCCCTCAACCGTTTGAGCAAACAGTTCGCCAACCTCCTTTGGCGTTTCTGGTTTCGGCATTTCCCGTTTTACTTTCCCGATTTCACGCTGGATGCTCTGCTGGAAATCGTTCAGTTTTTCAATTTCCTCCGAAGCTTTCTCAAGCGCGGCGATGACCGCCGCCTCAGAGACTTCCCGCGCGCCCACCTCAATCATATTGATAGTGCTATCTCTGCCGCATGCCATAAGGTCAAGCTCGAAATGTTCATGCTCGCGCATGGCATAGGTCGGGTTTATCGAAAGTTCGCTTTGCTCGCTCTGTCCTCCGACGCGCACCGCCGATACCGGGCCGTTCCAGGGAATGTCGGAGGTAAGAAGCGCAAGGGATGCGGCGTTGATGGCAAGCACGTCCGGGTCGTCTTCTTTAATAGAGAGAACAGTGATAACGACCTGTACCTCGTTTCTAATATGCTGTGAAAAGAAAGGACGAATGGTGCGATCCACCACGCGGCCGGAGAGGACTGCTTCCTCAGTCGGGCGTCCTTCACGCCGGACAAAACGGCTCCCGAGAATTTGTCCCGCTGCATAAAATTTTTCTTCGTAGTCAACCATGAGCGGGAAATAGTTTAACCCCTCGCGCTTCCCGCCCATGACGGCGGTTGCAAGTACGATGCTATCCCCGTATTGGAGCATCACCGAGCCGTTCGCCTGATCCGCTAAATCGGTGAATCGCGCGGTCAAGGTTTTCCCCCCGACTTCAATTGAATATTCTTTTGTCTGCATTTCTCTTGAGGAGACCTCCGCATTTCCCCGGTAGTAGATTTTGCCGCTGTGCCAAGCACACGCTTCGCGCGGCGGCAAAATTCACTACGGAGCTTCCGCGACTGCCCCAATTACTTGCTAATCTTGCCAGTGTAGCAGATTTGAGGAAAACGAAAATCCCCCAGCTACTACTGCGAGGCTTCTTCGAGAATTAACTTCGCCGGCTGCGCGAGGAGCCGATCAAGAATTTTTTCGGGTCGGCTGACATGTCGATGAAATCGTCCGCTGCCTCTTTGAGTCGAAGCGACGAGGACTTGCCGAAGGAGATGACCTCCACCTGGCAACCCTCTTTAATTTTGAGATATTCGACGAGCGGCACGAAATCACCGTCGCCGGTCGCGAGAATCACGGTGTCGAGTTTCGGCGCGAGAGCCACGGCATCGATCGCCATCCCGACATCCCAGTCGGCCTTTTTGGCTCCGCCGGCGAAAACCTGTAAGTCTTTGGTCTTGATTTCAATACCGACTTTTGCGAGTGCTTCAAAAAAGGATTTTTCTTCAGGTGTCTCAGTCGTAACAACGTACGCCCGAGCGCGAATGAGAACCCTCCCTGCAAGTGCTTCTTTGACAACGGCGCCGAAGTTGACCCGCGCGCCGTAAAGGTTTTTAGCGCTGTGATAGAGATTTTGCGTGTCGATAAAAATGCCGACGCGTTGTTCGGGATGTTTGATTACTGCCATGAAAATACGAAGTACGAATTACGAAGTACGAATAATGAAAATGACCTACGGTACAAAGTATAGCTTCTTCCGCACGTATTGAGAAATCTGCTAAAAGCTAGCGAAGCTATTTTTTGAGGTCGAGTTTCTTGAGAAGGGCGCTGTAGCGGCGCTTGTTTTTCTTTTCGAGATATTTAAGGTGTGTGCGCCGATCCGCCACCATCTGCAGGAGTCCGCGCCGCGAATGTTTGTCACTCGTGTGTTTTTTCAAATGGGCGGCTAAATCACTGATACGCTTGGTTAAAATAGCAATCTGGACTTCCGGAGAGCCCGTGTCTTTTTCGTGTACCTGGGTTTCCACGATCACTTTTTGCTTCTTTTTCTTTGTCAGCATAACATGCACATCATATCACGTATTTAAAATGAGCGCAACCCCCGTACTAAATTTTGCCATGATGCTTTTTGAAATTGAAAAAGAGCGCAGTTTCAAAATAGTTGAAAACTGCCGCTGCTGTCTCGGCCGCTTTCTCCAATTTGCGGAACTCAAGAAACCGAAATAAATTATCGATGAGTGCCTTCGAAAGTATTGCCTTTGGCTTAACCGGCAGCCTGTCGGTTCCGTCTCCGCTAAAGCTTCGGCGGTCTTGCTCTACGTCACCGATAAACATTGGGAAGAAAGTACACAGAGCCTTTCATGGCAAACGGCGGCAATAATTACATAGTCCTGGCACGCATGGTGCCAGGACTATTTTCGGATAGTGGGTGGTGCCTCGTGAGCCGAATTGCATCGACGAGCATCGCGCCTCTTCTCCTCAAGGACTTTGTAAAGCTTTTCGGTTTGGTGTTCTGGCAAAAACTCTTTGAGCTTCTCAAGGGTCAGTATCTCAAGCTCGTAGAAATTGACCTCCTCCCACTCGTCGCAAGCGTCGGTTAACTGCCGCGTTGGGTCGATATGGGCGTTTGCGGGAGCAACGAGAAGCGCGCCCACAATGAATACTGCTGGTATGCGCATGACTGCTCTCCCGGTTTCTTCTCACATTCAATGCCAAAGCTATTGCGGCGTCAGAGCAAAAGTTTTACGCATCGCCCACCTTCCTTTCTTGCTTCATTAAAATGGGCAGGCTTCTTTTCGTCAACTCATCTCCAAGAACTGCTACTATAGGCACATGAAGATACTCTCCTGGAATGTCAACGGTCTGCGCGCGGTGCACAAGAAAGGCGTCTTCGTGTCGTTCGTGCGCGAGGCAAAACCCGACGTTCTGTGTCTCCAAGAGACCAAGGCGGAAAAAGGACAGGCCGTCATCGATCTTCCAGAGTACGAAGAATATTGGAACTCGGCGAAAAAGAAGGGCTACAGCGGCACGGCCATTTTTACGAAAAAAAAACCGATAAGCATCACGCTCGACTTCCCTGCCGCGCTCATAAAAAAATTCAAACTGGAAGGCGACGGCTACGGGAATCCGAACGCCGAAGGACGCGTGCTCACCCTTGAGTTTCCTAATTTTTTTCTTGTCAACGTCTACACGCCGAACGCCAAACCCGATTTAAGTCGTCTGACACTGCGGCATAAGCACTGGGACCCGGCCTTCCTCGCCTACTGCAAGGAGCTTGAAAAAGAAAAGCCGGTTATTTTCTGCGGCGACCTCAATGTCGCGCATACCGAAGAAGACTTGGCGAATCCAAAAGCCAATGAGGGCGAGCACGGCTTCACCAAAGAAGAGCGAGAAGGCATCAACAATGTCATTGAGGCCGGATTTGTCGATACCTTCCGGCACTTTACGCCACACGACAAGGGCCACTACACCTGGTGGAGTCACTGGGCGAATGCCCGCGACCGCAATATCGGCTGGCGCATAGATTATTTTTTCCTAAGCAAGTCCCTCCTCCCTCGCCTTAAAAAGGCCTTCATCCTGCCCGAGGTCATGGGCTCCGACCACTGCCCGGTAGGAATAGAACTTAGCTTGTAGACTGTAGGCCGCATATAAAATACTAGAATAGTAAGCAATTTTTACTTTGCGTGCGAGTTTATAAACTCAAAAAACATTTCCATCTTTTGTTTGGGAAGGATTTTCCTTGCCAATCCCCAAGGAACCTTTATTTTGCGATGCTCCAAAGCACTTCAAACAACGCACGCTGACTTACGACTGCCGCTTCATTCCGCACTCGCACAGTTACGATTTCCGGTTTGTAGATATTAAATGTTACGCTATCGGGGCGAATAGCCACATTCACAATATCTCCAATGCCCAAAATCAACCGCGATTCGTGTTCGATGATGCTTTCTTCTCGGTTATAGCGTACGTCTTCGCCGCTTCCGATGTAGCGCAGTTTTATTTTTTTCTCTTTGCGAAGCGTTTCCCATTCCTCTACCCTATCGCCAAACAATTCCACCCAACGCATACCCGCTCCTCCGATTACATCAAGAAAATCTCCCTCGTTCGCATTGCGTAGTTGCTGAAATTCGCTCTCTATGGTCGCGGTGCTTCCCCGGATAACCTCGACTACTCCTGCGGGGGAGCGATCGTAGAGACGCATAAGATTCTGCACTCCATCAAGCGTGTCAATTCTGTTTTTCTCCGCTTCTTGAAGAAGTTTGTCAGGGCTCCCCGCCATGTATTTGATCCCCCTCCCCTTTCCTTCCATGAGGATGAGTCGCCTCTCCTGCAATTCCCGCAGAGCGTTATATACATACTGCCGGTGGAGCCGACTCCGGCCAATCAGGTTTTTGGGCACCAAAGGAGTCCCCGCCTCGAGAAGGGTCACGTATACTGTCGCGGCTTTACCAGACAATCCTGATTTAAGAGCGCTTTCCAGGTAGTCAGATTTTTTTGGTGCTTTAACTTCAGTCATAAATATATGACTACACTATCAAAAAGCGCTTATTTGTCAATCTGTTAAGTCTTAAAAAGTTAGAATTAAAATCATGACTATCTATTGACAAACAGCTCTTTAAAGCGCATAATTACATTTAGAGTACATTGAGGCACCCTTCAAAAAGGATAAAACCAATGGTCACCAAAACCTCGAAAGTCATGCCATGGCAAATCAAACTTGCTCAGGGGATGGCTCGCTACATGCTCGATGAATACCGCATTACGCTAGGACAGGTGTTGGATTGCATGGATAGAGAATGGGCCTACAGTTGGCAAGAGATCGCTGAAAAAGCGGCCAAGGCGGATGATCGCGCCGCTATCTTTAGCCACTGCATCGAAAACATGGACGAGGCCCATGTCGATGAGATGTTCAAGCCCATACTGGCCGAGTACCTCGCAAAGGTGCTTGGTGCAAAGGAGGTGAAAATCAAATGGTAAACGCCGATCGGGAGCACGGCAAAATGCTCCCCTCTATTGAGCACATCATTTACAGTGGTGCGTTCATCGAGATGGTTCTTTCAAACTCAAACTCTACAGGAGAAATGCCGTGGCAAATGAAAACTTTACCCTTTCCGTCAGCTTGGCCCACGAGCTGGAAAAGGCCTTCAAGCGGAATAACTGGACTGTTGAGGAAGTCGAAAAACTCGTCGGCGGAACTGTACTCGGAGAGATGCTTCATATTGTGAATAACTCTACGGTTAAAGCACAACTCGGCCTCGGTTATCCCGTCAAAATTGAGGAAGTTTTTACTTGGTACTTGTGTTGCAAGGAGCTGAAATACCCGGAACGTCTCTTGAACAGGCTTATAAGTGCTCTGAAAGTTGATAAGCGTGTTCTGCTTGTCGATCTGGTGTCAATGGGCGAAGGTGAGGTGTTGAGGGTAGATAATATTGGACGCCACTGCTTGCAGTTGGTGAAAGATGTTTTCGCTAAACACTATCTCGAATTTTCTTCATCTTATCCGACACCTTACCCAGAGCCTTAGCCGTATAGCCGTCCACAACGCAGAAAGCCGTTGGAGGACGGCTTTTTCTTTTTGGCAATCTATTCTAGTATTTTGCAAAATACTAGAATAAGGTGAGGATATTTTGTGAGCAAAACCTTGCGAAGCCGCAATCAGAATGAGCCCCGTACTAGATTTTGGCTGTATGCCTGGTTGAGATGGGCTATGGGTCACTCCTGACAGTATTTTTACAACTATCACCTAGCTGGTTCAGCCACGGCAGGCATAAGCCCAACACAGCCAAAATACAGTAACGGGGCGGATGTCCTTTATCCACACCCATGTCCTTTACATGTCTTTTAAAAGAGCTACTCTAGCAATAGGACAAACTTCCAGTTAAGGCTTGTTCTTTATGTTCTGTCTTTTCCCACTGGACGTACGTCCTCAGTAGTAATTTGTAAAGAAAAATACCGCAGTACGTATATCTACATCATTCACAATTTTTTGTAGAAAAGAGGTACTACGTCACGGATTTCGTTCGCAGATTGTCTACTGAAAAATAAAGGCCCTTTTGGCCAAGACTCCACCGGCCCACAGGGCCTTTTGTAATTCTACGTCTCTGTCTTTTCTATCTTAGCGAGCCTTGTGCTTTGAAAGAGCTTACTGGACCCTGTGCCATTAGAAGCGAACCTTTAACTTTTGGACGCTTTGGCCGTTAAGTCGTTCAGACTCTGAAGAGTCTTCAGACTCGAAGAGCTAACCCAAAAGTTAAAGGTGAGCGAATTTTATTTCACCCAGTATTTTCCTCGTATTTTGCCTATTTCAACCTCTTCCAATGCTGTTTTTTTCTCCTTTCCTGCCTCCCCTAGCTTTTGGAGCTCTTTGTCGGAAAGCTTTGCAAGCGTCTGCATTCGCTTGGTTAGATGCTCTTTTGTGTTCCTCTTCGGATCATCAAGCACCTCTTCAAGAAGGGCATGCAGGATATAGCCAATCTTTGGCCCTGGCTGGAGTCCCGTTTCACGTATAACATCCTCCCCTTTTACCGCGAGCATACTAACAGAAATCGGGTCTCGTAGCGCTTCTTCCACCATGGCGCGATATTTGCGAAAGCGGTATGGATGCTCTTTCGGCCGGCCGGTGCCAATGCGGTCGCAGGCGCGCAGATTCATCAAATCCCATATGTTTTCTGATCCTACGTTCCGGACCATCCGCCGTACGGCAGAGAGCGTTATGACTTCAGTATCAGAGAAAAAAAGGTGCCAGCGAACTAATTTGGTAATTTTCTCGATCTGTTTCATGGGAAACTTTAGATCAGTGAGGATTCTCTTAGCCATTCTGGCTCCGACTACATCGTGTCCGTGGAAGGTCCAGTCTTTCTTCTCATCCGACCAGCGCCGCGCGGCCGGCTTTCCAACATCGTGGAAAAGTGCCGCCAGGCGGGTGTCCAAATCCCAGCCTTTGTCTGCAGCATGCTTGAGCGAGCGCAGGTTATGTTCAAAGACGCTGTATTTGTGAGCCTGGTTCTGCTCGATCCCGATTCCCTCCTCAAGCTCCGGAGCAACATATTTGAGTATCCCAAGCTCTTGGGCAAGCACCAAACCGTCCATAGGCCGGTCGGCCATGAGTATCCGACAAAATTCATCACGAATACGTTCTTTTGCTATTTTACCCAGTATTTTAGAAGTTTTTTTGATCGCTTTCTCGGTCTCCTTTTCTACCGTAAAGCCTAGTTCCGTAGCAATGCGGATAGCTCGGAGAACCCGAAGTCCATCTTCCAAAAATCGCTCTCCCGGCTCCCCCACTGCACGCACCAGCTTGTCTTTTAGGTCATCTTGTCCTTTATGAAGGTCAATGATTTGTCCTTGAGAGATGCTATAGGCCAGAGCATTTATGGTAAAGTCTCGTCTCTTAAGATCCTCCTCGAGTTTGTCACTAAAAGTAATGGAATCTGGCCGTCTTGCGTCAGAGTAGCCGGATTCTAGGCGATATGGCGTTACCTCAACAACCTTTAGTGTTTCATCTGAAACATTGACATTTACAACACCAACCGTGCCATATTCGTTTTCATAGAAGGTTTCTGAAAAAAGACCCTGGATTTGTTCTGGCTTGGCGCTCGTTGTCAAATCCCAGTCCTTTGGTTTTCTGCCAAGGACCAGATCGCGGACGCAGCCACCCACCAAATAGGCCTCAAAACCTGCTTTTTCAAGCTTTTCTGCAGTTTCAACGACTTCTTTAGGTATTGAGAAAGAAGGAGTTCCTCGCATGCATTTATTTTAGTATACGTTTGGTGTTTCCCCTAACCTATCGTATGGTTTAAATAAGCCCCTGTAGCTTAATGGATAAAGTAGCGGTCTTCGGAACCGCTGATCCGGGTTCGACTCCTGGCAGGGGCAAATGCATGGGGTGCATTTGCCGGTCGGAGTCCGCGAAGGCGGGCGAGACGGGGTCACGCAAAAATGCAGCAGCATTTTATGCGTGACCAAAGCATGGGATGCTTTTGCCGGTCGGACTGAGCGAGAGCGAAGGAGACGGAGTCGCAGAAATTTTTAACAGAAAATTATCCGTGACCGAAAAAAGATGCTAGAATTCAAAAAACCGCGGCCATAATTTAGTGGCAGAATACGTCCTTGCCAAGGACGATGTGTGGGTCCGATTCCCACTGGCCGCATGTGATCTAGGTAAAAGTGTTTCTGTGGATAACTCTGTGTACAGGTGTATAAAGGACATTTCCTGATTTTAGGTCCTTTTACGAAAATATGGCTCAATGAAAGCGTTTTTAATGGACCTTAGGCTAATTTATGTTTTGTCCAATAGTTTAAGTTTCACATGAAACTTGTTACACGTGATACATGAAGAAGGAAACAGAAAAGCAAAAGATCGGGAGAATCGGAGAGGAAACCGCAAGTAGGTTTCTTGTGGGAAAAGGGTTTTCAATCCTTGGAAAGAATTATCGTAAGAAATGGGGTGAAATAGACCTTATTGTAAAGAAAGGTGAAATAGTGAGATTTGTTGAAGTGAAAACGGTATCACGTGAAAACTTAAAAGAGTTTTCACGTGATACTCTTCCGGATTCCTACGCTCCTGAGGAAAATGTTCATCCTTGGAAGTTAAAACGTCTCAACAGAGCTATTCAAACGTATTTAATCGACAAAAAACTTGAAGATGCGGAGTGGCAGCTTGACGTGGCAACTGTTTTTCTTGACCTAAAGAGAAAAGAGGCAAGAGTTGAACTCATTGAGAATATAAGCATGTAAAGGACATGTCCTTTATGTAGCGGGAAGCGGATTCGTCGTGGTACTGTAACAGGTGCAGTGTACTCGCTTCAGGATTAAGTGCGTTGGTCGTGAGTAGTCCAGCGGTAGTATACCCCGGTAGGGAAGCAAAGCTTCCTACGGGGCAGGCGTGCTTTGGGATAAATTCAGAGGTCGGGGTGTAGTATAACGGCAGTATACATCCTTTGGGAGGATGAGGTCAGGGTTCAATTCCCTGCACCCCGACCTCTGAATTTATCGGAAGTACAGGGCACTTCCGTGGTTTGCACCAGGCGTTATTTAGGCAGATGCGCGATGATGAGCAAAGAAAGTTGTGGAGCAATGGTATTCTCAAAGGTTTCTGCAGTAAATGAAAGATTTTTTGAAAGGAGAAACTGCAAAAGGGAAGCACCGGTGTCGTCCTGAAAGCTCTGTTCTATGTGTGTAGTAGTGATGGCGAAAGCGTCTCGATCGCCTGTGGTTGCTCCTCCAGTGCTTGTGACGAGAATTCCAACGATAGTGCCGTCTTTTGCCACAACAGGCCCGCCAGAAGAACCTTTGGCTGCGAGAATTACGTTGCCGATTGAAAAAACATCCTTTGAGGTAGAGGCGAAAGTAAAGTACTGCCTGATAGCGGTGATAGTTGAAATGGCGAAAAGGTTGCGCTGAATGGTGGAGCTGCCGAGAAATTCCGCCGGATAACCAGCAACAAGAACTTCGGTGTTTTCAATAGGGAGTACCTCGGCGAGCGGCAGAAAGGGGAAGGAGGAGGGGAGAGCTTCCCCTCCTGCCGCAGAACTCTCCACAAGGAGAAGGGCGAAGTCGTCTTCTCCCGTGCCTGAGGGGTTTTCAAGGCTAAGGGACTCACTGTTTGCTTTTACCCACCGAGGCGAAATATAAAGAAGTCGAGCCCGATACCCTGCTGTTGCGGGACTTCCTGTTCGGATCGTGCACTCTACGCCGCCGTGAGAAGGATAATCTTCAAGAAGATAGTACTGAGCGATATGCGCATTGGTGAGAATAACTCCGCTCTCCGTTACAAAAACGCCGCTGCCGCTTTCCCCACTGAGGGGACTTTCGGCGCTTGTAGCGCAGATAATGTTTACAAGGGACTCTCTGGCTTTAAGGTTTAGTTCCGAAAAAGAAAACAACGGGATGTCCGATGCGCTTGAGGGCACGGCGGGGGCTGGAGTGAGTGCGGGTGGTGATATTTTTGGAGTCGGTACCAGCTGGCTTTCCTGCTGTCTTTTCGGCGGCGTTGTAGTCGCTGCGGCTGTGTTTAGCGAGGAAGTTGCAATTTTAGTTGGGGTTGAAGAGGCGAATTCAACCGGCGCAAGCACGACCTCTTGTGTCGGTTGATTTTCTATACCCAGAAAGACCGCAGAGGCGACTATCGCCAGGATTATAAAAATAAGAAGCCGCAGAAGTTGCATGGAAAGGGTATTATAGCATTTACCCCACACCACTTTTCTCCGGAAAAAGTGGTGTGGGGTTTGCACTTCCGGCATTCGGCAGTAGAATCAAAATCGTCTGTTGTATCGAATTAAGGCGGGATTAGTTTAGTGGCAAAATAACAGTTTTCCAAACTGTGGTCGCCGGTCCGATTCCGGCATCCCGCATATGCTGTATCCACCGCAGTTTTTCGATATCCTCGGCGTTTTTGTGTTTCTCTTTATTAGCTGCCTTACGGGATGGGCATTGATGACTGGCAAACAAATTCCGAATTGGGCCGTGTGGGTACTTTTCATGATTGGGGGTACCGGGCTTTTCGTCGATGGAGTGATTGTCTATACGTTCTACCTTCGGTAACAGAGGAAGCAAAAAACCCGCCGTACGGCGGGTTTTTTGCACAATGGAAAACTCTAAACTCTCATTTCACGGCTTCCTTGAGGGCTTTAGCTGGGCGGAATTTGGGGACACGCATCGCCTGGACCTGAATGGACTCCCCGGTTCGCGGGTTGCGACCCTGCCTTGCCGGGCGCATTTTTGTGGAGAAAATGCCGAGGCCCGCAATCGAGACCTCATCGCCTTTTTTGAGACCGGCGACAATTGAGTCAAATACCGTGTCGACAACCTGCTCTGCCTGCACTTTAGTGCCGCCAAGTTTTTCATGCACTTTATCAACAATGCTTGCTTTGTTCATAGTATCGGAAATAACTATGGATAAAGATATCGACCGGAAAATTTTCTAAGTCAGGGCGGGGTGCGCCGAGACGTAAATAATTATACGTTGAGCCGTTTTTAGCGCAATAGGGCGGTGGGGATGGCTCAAAAACCCTCTTTCGCGCATATTCTCGGAGAGTACGCGTACTTTTTCTGCTGAAAAAGTCGCTCACTCTCGCGTCGCCGCGCTCCGAGAGTCTCCCCTCGAATATACCGCTCAATCGGGGGTCGCAAGGGCTTCGAAATGCATCTAGCTAGCGGGCAAATTCGATAGATCGGGTTTCCCGTATCACATTAACTTTTATCTCACCAGGGTATTTAAGCTCTTGTTCTATACGAAGGGCAATGTTGCGGGCCAACTCCTTCGCTTCGAGATCGGATATCTTATCCGGTGTGACAAAGACCCGTATTTCACGGCCTGCCTGGATGGCAAAAACCTTTTCAACCCCTTCAAAGCTCATAGCAATTGCCTCAAGCTCTCCTAAACGTTTGAGGTAGTTTTCAACGCTGTCGCGTCTTGCGCCTGGGCGCCCGCCTGAGATGGCATCAGCAACCTGGACAATGATGGATTCCACCGTTTCATACGGGTATTCCTCGTGGTGCGATTGCATTGCCTGGACGATGGCCGGGTCAGCCCCAAATTTCTGGAGTATTCTCCGGCCGATTTCAACGTGGGTGCCCTGCACTTCATGGTCAACCGCCTTACCGATGTCATGGAGAAGCGCGCCGGCTTTCGCAATGGCGACGTTTGCCCCAAGCTCCTCAGCAAGCATCCCGGCAATGTGGGCCATTTCAGTTGAATGCTGAAGCACGTTTTGGCCGTAACTTGTGCGGAAATGGAGCCGTCCAAGGATCGCAATGATGCGGGGGTCAAGGTTATAGATGCCGCATTCGTATGCCGCCTGCTCGCCCTTTTCTTTCATAATCTTACTTATTTCCTCCTTTGCCTTTGCCACGGTTTCCTCGATTTTTGCCGGTTGGATTCTTCCGTCCAAAATAAGATTTTCAAGGGCGACCCGAGCGACTTGCCGCCGGACCGGATCAAAACAGGAAAGAACAATGGAGCCGGGGGTGTCATCCACGATGACATCAACGCCGGTTGCCCGCTCAAACGCCTTGATATTTCGGCCTTCCTTGCCGATGATTTTTCCCTTAATCTCGTCTGAAGGGAGGGTAATTGTTGAGGTAACGACGTCAGCCGCAACCGAGTTGCCGAGCCGGTGGATGACGGTCGTGAGGAGTTCCCGGGCCTTGTGCTCGATTTTTTCCTGCCCCGTTACTTCAAGTTTTTGCATGCGTACCAAAAGATCTTGCTCAAACTGTTTTTCAAACGTTCTCATCAACTCTGTCTTTGCTTCCTCCGGCGTAACGCCCGCGATCTTTTCAAGTTCCTCCTGCCGTTTAACAAAAAGAGCCTCCGCCTTGTCGCGGACTTCCTTTACTTCAGCGATTTTCGTCTTGATGTGTTCGACCTCGCTGTCAATATCAAGCTGGCGCTTGTCGAGGAGCTCCTCTTTCTTTATGAGGCGCTCCCCGGTGCGCTTTAGGTCGTCTTCTTTGTTTTTGAACTCGGTGCGTGCAAGTTCAAGTGTTTCGCGGACTTTTTCCTCGGCAGAGGAGGTAATGCGCTTCGCCTCCTCTTTTGCGTCGAGGAGCATTCGCTTAACCTCGAGCTCTGCAGAGCCGCGTTTGCCGAACGTCAATGCCCAGCGTAAGAGATAACCAAGAGCTACACCGCCGAAGCCGGCGATGCCGAGCAGAATAAAAACAATGGTAAGCGACATATTCCAACAAGGAATACCGCCTTTCGTACGAAAGTTTAGACCACGCTCAAGCGCGTCACGACGCTATTACTTTCTGGCGCGAACAATGAAGACATGAGTTTCACTTTCTTTTTCGTTCAGACGGGGAAGCGGGGCAGAATAAAGGCGGTGATTTCCAATTACGACGTAAATAATAGATTCATTTCCATCTTAGCAGGATGAAAGATGGTTGTCGAGTGCTCTAAAAGAGTTCTCTATTTTGCGAGAGTTTTATTGAGTTTACCACGCACTGAGAGGACGTGTTCCGCCGAGGCAGAAATAGAAGGTTGCCTCGGCTTTGCCTCTTCTCCTCTATTGAGTAACTTTCACCTTAGCGGTGGAAAGCATTGTATCGGGGAAGGTAATGCCGATTTCAGCTGCTGCTTTTAAGTTTAAGTCGAGTTCATTGGCCGCCGCGAATTCAATTGGAATATCCGAGGGCTTTGTTCCTTTGAGAACCTTGTCAGCCATAACCGCCGCCTGCTCGCCGACACCGAAGGTGTCATGGCCATAACTGAAGAGGCCGCCAGCTTTCACAAACGGTATATTGAGGTAGACAGCTGGCAATTTGAGTCGCGTTACTTCAACCAGCAATATCTTAAATCCACCGAAGTCGCCGGCCACCGGACCCGCTGGCTGTAAGAAAGCATCGAAGTCTCCAGGCTTAAGCGCCTGCATATATTTTTGAATCTCGGCATTTCCCGCAGGCCCCGGCGAGCCTTGGATTTTATATTTGACGACGGTAATACCGAATTTCGGCGCTTGCGTGTCGAGCTCGGCGAGACCGGTTACCTGCGCAGGGTCGGAAAACACCGCATCGAAGGTAAGGACTTTTTTGATGTTGGGGTTGATTTGCTTCAGAAATTCAAGTTTCTTCGCGGTGACCTCGGGGATATTGACGGCAACCCCTGTGGCATTGTTGCCTGAAGAACGGAAACTCGCGGCAAGTCCGTCGCTCACGGGACTATTGGCATGCGCGTAGACGATAGGGGTGTTTACACCCGCCTCTTTCGTTGCGGCAAGGGCGCCGCGTCCGGCAACCGAGGTTATGGCGTAAATCATATCAACTTTCTGGCCGAGAAGCTTCTGTGCGGTTGCGGTCCCTTCAGCCGGAACATCGAAGCGCTCAAATATGTATGTAACGTTTTGTCCCTCAACATACCCAAGTTCAGCCATCTTTTTCTTGAATCCATCGGCCATGGCGCCGGTTACTTGCAGATACTGCAAGATACCGACTGTTTTTGGTGCTGGTGGGGCCGGTGTTTTTGTCGAAGGGAGGTAGAACCACCCAATGACACCGAGCGCAACAATTAGGATGGCAGCGCTGGCGATTTTTACTGGTGATTGCATACTAAAAAGCGATGAGTAATAACCTTCAGTATAGCCTAGGAAAGCGCAATCCTCCTACGTAAAGCAGTGAACACCAAAGAAAGTAATAAGAAAAGCCGCCCCTGTTGGGGCGGCTTTTCTTATTTTATTAGCTGTGGGAATTTTTGTAAATTTCGTCGACGATGCCGTACTTTTTTGCATCGTCTGCGCTCATGAAGAAGTCGCGTTCCACATCATTTTCCACCTTGGTAAGTGTTTGGCCGGTGTTTTTTGCGAGAATTTTATTGAGTTTGTCGCGCACCGAAAGGATGTGTTTTGCCGTGATTTCAAGTTCGGTTGCCTGTCCCTGCGCTTGTCCCCACGGCTGGTGGATCATAATTTCAGCGTTCGGGAGGGCATATCGCTTTCCCTTCTTGCCGGCGGAGAGCAAGATAGCGGCGCCGGAAGCGGCAACGCCGACGCAGACCGTCGAGACATCGGGCTTAATGTGGTTCATCGTATCGAGCATGGCAAGCGTTGCGGTTACCGAGCCGCCGGGGGAATTTATGTAGAGGGAAATATCTTTCTTTGGGTCTTCGGATTCGAGAAACAGAAGCTGGGCGATAACGATGTTTGCGGTATGGTCTTCAATCTGCCCGCCGAGAAAGATAATGCGCTCGCGTAACAACCGCGAGTAGATGTCATACGCGCGCTCGCCGAATTGTGATTTTTCGATAACGGTTGGTATTAACATGGACGCAGTATAACAATTTTTCTGCCGTTGGCAACTTTTCCTACCGGCTCTACTTCTGCGATTCTAAAAATTTGAACACCGCTTCGTTCGTGAGCATCTGCTCAATGTAGAGGCGGGCGCGGAGAGGGTCGGCATCTTTTTGGTGCTCAAGCAAGTGCGCGAGTTCCTGCTCAATGTTGGTTTCCGGCGGCCTGATGTTTTCCTGCTTCGCGATGGCGTGGAGGATGAACTGGAGTTTGCCGCGCTTTTCGGCATCGGGGCGCCACTCCCTGCGCAGGTCTTCTTCTGTTTTTTTAATTTTTTCGAGGTAGTCGGGAAGTTTCATACCCCTGCGCTCGATATCTGCTTTGAATTGGTTAAGCATTTTCTCAAGTTCGCTTTCAACAACAACTCTCGGTAGGGGGACGGTTGTTGCGGCGATAATTTTTTCGACAAGAGCGCCCCGCTTCTCTTCTGCCGCCCGCCGCTCCTTCTGTTTTTTAAGGTCTTCTTTGATCCTTCCTTTAAAATCTGCCAAAGAATTAAATCCGAATTTTTTTACTGTTTCCTCGGTAAGGGGCTCCGGCTCCTTAACTTTTTCGAACTCCTTTTCCAGAACTGCGGGCCCCCCTGCCTCCCCGGCGGGCAGGCGGAAGTGTCTGAGTGTTTCCTGGACTTCAGCTTCAGTTACCTCGACTGAAACTTCTTTTCGTTCTGCGCGTGCTTGGCCGGCAAGTGTTTTGTAATCAGGAAGCTCAAATCTCGGGAAAAGCGCCGTGATAATCTTAAAACCGATGGGATTTCCCGGAGCGAGCTTGGTGATGGTTACCTCGGGGCGCCCGATAATGTCCAGTTGCTTGTCCAAAACTATCTGCCGGAAACTGTCCGAAAATGCCGTTTCGGCAACTTCTTCCATGACCTGCGCCTCGCCGATGTGGCGGATGAGCGTAGCATCAGGAGTGTGGCCCTTGCGAAAACCGGGTATTTCCACTCTGGCGTTTATCTTTTTTAGAACCTCTTGCTGGTATTTTTCTACCTGCTTGAGCGGTATTTCGGCGCTTATCTCAATTTCGGAGTTCGGAAGTTCCTTGATGGTGAGGTTTTCATACATCCCGTTAGAAGCAGGTCGCGCTCCGCAACAGCTGCTCAAAATTATTCTTGTGTTGTGCGACCTCTTTGGTTGTCATAGTTTCTTTATTATATACGGGACCGCGGCTTCTAACGGGAACATGAGTGCAAAGTGTACGAGGGCTGCTGCGTGTTGTCAAAATTGCCCGCGCGTACGCGCGGGCAATTTTGAACTGTTGTCAGTCGTAAGTAACTCTATAGCGCACTGCTATCAAATCCCGAGTCGAGGCTGTCCAGGTCGGTTGCTTTGAGGTCCGCCTCAATGGAACTTGCGGTGTCTGAGGTTCCTTGTTTTTCCAGGGCTGCTGTCTGTGCGTCTGGTGCCGCGTTTTCAGTTTGATATTGGCCATTGCCCGGGTAGCCATTTTTAACCAGTCTTTCACCCCACAAATAAAAACCGCCGATAATCAGAATGATGACAATAACCACAATTCCAACAATGGGACCGATCGGTTTAGGAGTTTTCGGCTGCGGAGGTATTCCCGGAGGGACTTGTCCGGTTTGCTGCGGCTGGTTCATTTGATCCATGGATGTTGCGTTAGTCTGTTAGTTCTTAATCGTCAGTCTCTGCCTCGGTGGAAGTCGCGGCTTCGTCAGCCTTGACGCCGCCGGCGGCTTTGGTTGCAACGATAGCGTCGACCAACGCCCGATGTGCTTTTTTGAGACTTGCTTTTGCCTGATCTATGATATCGCGCGTTTTCTTAAAAGTCTCGCGTGGAGTGTCAGAGCCAAGGACTGCTTCAACCGCTTCTGGCATTTCTCCGATAACGCTCTCGGCATTTGCAATTTCTGTTCGAGCGATGCCAAGGAGCGCTCGCGGCTCAGTGACGTCGATACCCTTATCCGCAAGCTTGTTGAGGCGCGATTCAAGGCGGTCGGAGAGCCTCAAGAGCCGCTCTACAGCGGCATTGAGGCGCCGGACAACCATAGAAACCTGCGCTCTGAAACGCTCTGCCGCCGCAGTTTCAACTTTCTGCCTGATTTTCTCTCGTGTGGTGCTTGCCATTGTTCTAATGTTTTCTCGTTCGGTATTGAGTCTTTCCTGTATCGCTCGGGATCTCTCTCTGAGGTCTTCTTCTTGTTGCCTTAATCGTTCTCGTATTTGGGTCGAGGTGCTGGTGGCCGCAGAGTCTCCCTCGGTCGAAGCGCCGGAGGTTGTCTCTGCGCGTGCTACGGCAAAGAAGCCAAGCAGAAAAAGAGCCAAAGCGGCAACGGCTCCCGTAAGAATCCAATTCTTATAAGTGGCTGTGTTCATTGTTATCGGAGATTAGCTGTTAAGTATTGCCTTTTTGATAGTATACACCACCCCGCTTTTGCATTGCAAAAGCGGGGTGGCAAGGAGATGATTGAAGAAGTATCTTAGCTCTTGAACTGCTTTTGATAGAGGTCGATGCCTTTTTGTATAGCTGAGAGCGCCGCAGTGCGATCTTTAAACCCATGTACCGTAACAACTGCTGGCTTTTCTTTGAGTTGTTTTATGGTTTCAAAAAACTGCTTATATTCCTTAAGATTATGTTGGTTCAGGTCGTTGAGGTTTTGCACGTCGTCCCACCTTCGGTCATTGACGGGAACAGCAATTATTTTACTGTCGGGCTCGCCACTATCGGTCATCTCCATGAGTGCAACGGGGCGTACCATTACTAGAATCCCGGGTACAAGCGGGAATGTTGTGAGCACCATAACATCAAGTGCGTCGCCGTCCTCCCAATATGTTTGTGGTACAAAGCCATAGTCAAAAGGGTACGGCGCAGCATTATAATTTGCCCGGTCAAGCTTGATAAGCCCAGTCTCCTTGTCTATTTCGTATTTATTATGCGAACCCCGAGGGACCTCGATGATGACGTTTATTTCATCAGGAACTTTTTTCCCAGGGGAGATGTCATGCCATAGATTCATTCCGTTAGAGACCCGTCTGCCTTTCGCTAAAAGCTGAGCAAGTGGTCATATTATTTTATAAGCAAATCTCATTTGATGCAGTATATCCCACATTGTCGGGCTTGTGCCAGTGTATAGCTGGGCTAGTCGCATTTTGGGGGAAACTGCGTTTGGGGGTACTGGGTTAACTATCTCGGAGGCATGATGCCAAAATTCACTACGGGGTCAATTGCCGCGGCGAAATCCACAGCCCCGAAGATGGCTAAAGAGAGAAACAGGGTATACTTCCTGTATGGATGCCGCACCATTGGAGCCTGGCTCGAACAACTTGAGCAACTCGAGCAAATCAATGCGCCCTCTCATGCTCGCCGCAGCCTGTCTTCTCCTTGCCGTTCTTTTCATAGTGGGATATCAATTTTTACAAACAAAAAATCGCCAAGCGAGCCTCGAAGAAGCTTTGATGAGCCAGAAACTGACGGATGAGCAAAAACTTTTGTTAATGCAGGACCTTGAAGAGAGGACGAAAGACGTGGCGCCGCTTTCCGAGACGGAAAAATTGAAGCTTATACAACAAAATCAGAAAGAGTCTGCTGCCCCGCCGCTTTCGGATGCGGAAAAAATACGTCTTATCGAACCAAGTGGCGGCTTTTAAATTTTTTAACTTTAACATTGTATGACTTCTCTTCGCACCAGTCTCCTCACCTCCCTCAAAGCCATCATTCTTGCCTTGCTTCTCTCCGTCGGCATCTCTTACCTCTACGCCGCCTGGGCACCTCCGACCGGCGTCCCGCCAATCGACAACACCCCGGCTCCGATTAACGTGGGAAGCATGGGGCAGACAAAGACGAGCTCCATCACGGCAACCGACCTCATTGGACAAAACTCAGTCGCCTCACAACTCCTCCAGGCGCTTGGCGGAACTGATCCCAAGGTTACTTCGCCGAAGTATTGCATCGGGACTGATTGTATTACGGCGTGGCCGAGTGGTGGAGCAATGAATATCCAGACAATACTATATCCTGGCGGCACATGGACAAAGCCCGCCGCTGGCACACTCACTCGCATTCAATGCTGGGGCGGAGGCGGCGGAGGTTCCTGTGCCTCAGGAGGTGGCGGCGGGGGATATAACGAAAAAACAGTTCTCACTTCTTCTTTGTCCTCATCAGTTACCGCAACTATCGGCGCAGGAGGAACAGGAGGAGTATGTTATCCGGGAGGCAACGGCGGCGTGACCACCTTCGGAGGCATTTTAAGTGCCTATGGCGGCGGTGGCGGCGGTGGTAACTACTATGGCGGAGGCGGGGGAGGTTCCGAGGGACCTGGATATCCGGGAGGAACTCAAGACTCCTATGGTATTTTTGGAAACGAGGGGGCTCCTACCCATGTAATTAGATATGATTCTGTAGATCCCGTCGTTCAATCTGAAACTCTCACTTCCGTCATTCGCTATGCCGCAGCGGGAGGTGCTGGCGGTATGTATAGTGCCGGAATGACCAATGGAGGCCACGGAGACCTCATTCACGGCGGAGGCGGGGGTGCTTATGCCGGTGGTAATGGCGGCTCCTCTATAGGTGGTGGCGGCGGAGGTGCCGGAGCGAGTACTGGAGGCCATGGAGGATTATCTCTCTACGGAGGAAAGGGGGGCGACGGCAAAACAACCGGCACGGGAAATCCCGGCAGTGTGCCTGGCGGCGGAGGCGGAGCTTCAAATAATCCTGGCGGCGCAGGTGCTCCGGGCCAGTGCATAATAACCACGTCTTAAAAATTTTTAACTTTAACATTGTATGACTTCTCTTCGCACCAGTCTCCTCACCTCCCTCAAAGCCAT
>Ga0155051_110_pt1 | contig 95423 bp, 113 predicted proteins | sample RifCSPhighO2_01_FD_106019 | JGI IMG/M metagenome (GOLD analysis project Ga0155051, IMG submission 106019) | Candidatus Kaiserbacteria bacterium RIFCSPHIGHO2_01_FULL_51_33
TCGAACCTCTTCAAGCGAAGCGAAAGGAATCTCATCTACTATCACAGCGCTTGCAAGCAGTTGCTTGAGCGTCGGTGCTAGTTTATACGAGCTAAAATTCCAGTTATCATGAGCTTCAAAGACATCGTAAACAAGCGGTATGTCATCCGGGCTTTTTCGCAGCTCTCGCCAACCAGTCTTTTTCAATTTTGCAAAGACCTCTTCCGACACAAAAAGATCAACATCATTGGCTTCCCTTATTCCGGCAACAGCCAAAGGACAACTTCCAAAAACAACATAAGAATTCTTTGGGAGATCTAGTGCCTTAACTTTGGTAATAATTTCTTCCTTTGTCATAAGGTAAAATATCGAGCTATTCTATACAACCAAATGTGAACCTATTGGAGAACAACTCCAAAATCCCTCAAAATTTTTATCACTTCTTTAACGGGCAATCCAACAACGTTAGAATAATCACCCTCAATCTTCTCTACAAACTCACTTCCTAGCCCTTGAATGGCATACGCCCCGGCTTTGTCTAACGGTTCTCCTGTAGCTATGTAATTATCCATTTCTTCTTCTGAAAGTTTCTTGAAATATACCTTTGCCTCGACCGCTCGAGAAATGGACTTATCACTTTCCGTGTCAAGAACGGTAAAACCAGTAATAATCGAGTGAGTATCACCGCTTAATGTTTTTAACATCTCTTTTGCTCTCTGTGGCGTGTGAGGTTTCCCGAGAATTTTATCTTCATGGACAATGAACGTGTCGGCCGCAATAATGAGTGCTCCTCTATACGCTTCTGCAACCGCTTGCGCTTTGCCTTTTGATAGATGCATCGCAAGCTCTTTCGGCTCAAGAGGAAGTGTCATATCTTCCTCGTAATTACTCGCGGTTGTCTCAAAAACCAAGCCTGTCTTAGCAAGCAGGTTTTTCCTTTGAAGGGAAGTCGAAGCAAGAATGATTTTCTTATTCATGCTGGCCGTCTGGTACGAAGTTAGAACCTCTTGCCTTGTTTTTTAACCTAAAACGCCAGCTTTGCACAAGTTCTTTGTAGAAGAAAACTCCGAGTACAGGGTAGAAGGCAGCGGTAATCATTCCTGGATAATAAGAATTTGCAACGAAAGCTTTGACGACATGGTGCAGTTCAAATACGAATACAACGCTAAATAAAGTGAGGAGTGGTAGCATTACAGGATTCTTCCGAAGGAGAATGTAAACACTTGGGAGCAGTGACCACCAAATAATGTGAAAAGCCCAGTAAAACGCTTCTGGTGACATGCTAAGGTAGCTCCCAAGAGCGATAACGAAAGAATCGGTGTGCCGGAATCCCGTAAGTTGTTCTTCTATGCCGTGGATGACAATAAGCATCAGGGAGAGAAGAAATAGAAATTGAAGCTTTTTGGAAATCATCGGTGTGTTTGTTAGAAAAACTCGAACACATTTTGCCATTTCCGTCGTCCTAATTTCTGCCGGGCTTGGACTCGAACCAAGATACACTCCTCCAGAGGGAGTAGTCCTACCGTTAGACGACCCGGCAATGTATTTTGCATTGTAACAGCTTTTTACTTTTCTGCTACAGATACAATTCCTCTTCTGAAAAATTAGAGTGGATGTTTCCTGGATTTTTTATTCTGTTGTGGTGCCGTCAAAATGCTCCTCTTCGTCCTCTACTGCTTCGGCTTTCGTGCGATGAATGGTGCCGTCTTTGTGGTTCGGCGGCGAGTAGAGCGTGTAGAGTTTCATCGGCTTACTCTCCGAAGTATTCACGATGTTGTGCCGCGTACCCTGCGGAACGACAACCGCAGAGCCGTCAGAGAGTGCATGCTCGACGCCGTCGAGAATTGCTTTTCCCTCACCCATCTCGACGCGGATAAACTGGTCGAGCTTGTGCACCTCTTCGCCGATATCCTCAAGAGGTTTAAGACTCATCACAACAAGTTGAATGTTCTTGTCGGTATACAAGACCTTGCGGAAAAAATCGTTCTGGAGCGCCATTTCTTCAATATTATTTACATATCCTCGCATAGCATCAACATTAAATCATAAAATTCCACCTCAAACAAAAAACCAAAATGCTACAATGACCGTATGAGATTCTTTGTAAAACTTACTTTGCTGTCTGCTTTTGCTGCGTTTCTTTTCGCCTGCGCGCCTTCAGGCGCGCAGGCGGCTGCCACTCCCGCCCCAAAACCAAAACTTGAGGTCTCCGGCTGGATTCCCTATTGGCGCTCAGCTACCGGCACTATTGATGCGATGGAGCACTTTGATGTGCTTACCGAAGTGAACCCCTTTGGCTACAGTGTGAAATCGAATGGCACAATCGCCGACACCATGAAAGTACACGAGGAGCCGTGGGCATCGTTCATCGCCGCCGCTCGAGCAAAGAAAATTCGTGTTATCCCGACCTTAATGTGGAGTAACGGGGCAGATATCCACCGTATTTTAAGCAATACCGAAACCCGTATCAATCTTGAGGACTCCATCACCGCTCTTGTGAATGGAGAAGAATACGACGGCATTGAGATTGATTTCGAAGGGAAGTACGCCGAAACGCGCCCATATTTTTCGACCTTCCTCAGAGGTCTCTACCAGCGCATGGGCAAAAAGTGGGTAATGTGCGATATCGAACCGCGCACACCGATTTCTTCCCGCTACGAAGGGACTCCCCCCAAAGGCGCGGGCGAGTATGCCAACGATTATTCGGCAATCAACAAATACTGCGACCGCGTCAAAATCATGGCCTACGACCAAGGAAGCATTGACGTCAAATTGAATGCGGCAAATTTCGGCCCTTATATTCCTATCGCGGATTCCACGTGGGTTGAAAAGGTCGTAAATCTCACCGCACAAACTATTCTCAAAAAGAAGCTCGTGCTCGGCATCCCGACCTACGGATATGAATACAACGTCACCTCGCTTTCTGAAGATGGGTACCGCTACACTTTGCAGTGGGCGTTCAACCCGCGCTACGCGCTCGACCTCGCTAAAGAGTTCAATCTCACTCCGGTGCGAAATTTCGCCGGAGAATTGAACATCACCTACTTCCCAGCCGTACCACCACCTCCCGATGCAAACCCGCTCGACCTCCCGAAAGCTTTAGCACAAACGACCGCTTCAGACGGCACCTTCAACATCGCCTGGTGGAGCGATGCTAAAGCAATTGCTGAAAAAGTAGCGCTCGCAAGGAAACTCGGCCTGCGAGGTGTTGCAATCTTTAAAATTGACGGCGGCGGAGACCCGGCGCTGTGGGAGGCGCTTCCGAGGCGCTAATTGCTTCGCCGGTGCTTTATCGCCGCGGCGAGAAAAGCGGTAAAAAGGGGATGCGGATGGAGAGGGCGTGCTTGAAATTCCGGATGGAACTGAGTGCCGAGGAAAAACGGATGCTTTTTCTTCGGTAATTCGGCAATTTCCATAAGCACTTTATCGGGCGAGACCCCTGAAAACACGAGTCCCGCACCCTCAAGCTTTTTTATATACTCCGGATTCACTTCATAGCGGTGCCGATGCCGCTCCTCGACTATTTCTTTGCCGTAGGCGGCGCGGGCAATAGTTCCTTTCTTCAGGTAGGCGGGGTACACTCCAAGGCGCATGGTGCCGCCATATTTCCGCTCCTCGATATTTTTTTTCTGGGCAGGCATCACCCAGATTACTGGGTGTGCTGTTTTTGGATTAATTTCTGTCGTGTGCGCATCTTTAAGCCCCGCAAGATGGCGCGCGTATTCGACAACGGCAAGCTGCATGCCGTAGCAGAGTCCGAAGTAGGGAATTTTGTGTTCGCGTACGTATTGAATGACTTTTAGTTTCCCTTCAACACCCGTCTCGCCGAAGCCGCCGGGAACGATCACTCCACCGTACTTTTTAAGTTCTGAAAGCGGCAGTGCCCCATTTTCAAAATCTTTCGAGTCAAGCCAGGTGAGTACGGGTTTGACATTAAGCTTCGCGCCGGAAAATTTTATCGCTTCAATAACGGAAATATAAGCATCGGCAAGAACAAAATCTCCGGTATCGAAATATTTGCCGACAATTGCTATGGGAACCGTTTTTTTCGCTTTGAGTGTCCGGCGAACAAATCCGCGCCAACGCGTAAGATCTCCTTTACGCCGCGCCCGAATCTTAAGAAGGTCCAAGATGATGTCACTGAGATTGTCTTTCTCAAAATTCAGAGGCACTTCGTAAATACTTTCAATATCCGGGGCAGAAATCACGTGCTCGGCGCGCACGTTGCACCAAATCGCCAGTTTCTCCTTGCGGCGGCGGTCAAGCACAACTTCACTCCTGGCAATAATGAGGTCGGGTTGGATGCCGTAGGAATTAAGCTGGCGTACCGCATTTTGCGTCGGCTTTGTTTTCATCTCGCCGATTTTGTTGGGCACCGGAAGGTAGGACACCATCACCATGAGAACGTCGTCGGGGTGCTGCATCTCCATGACGCGCGCAGCCTCGATGTAGAGCGCGTTTTGGAAATCGCCGATGGTACCGCCGATTTCAATAATGGAAATCTGCGACCCGTTGACTTCGGCGGCGCGCTCAAGCCTCTGAATAATCTCGTCGCGCACGTGCGGAATGGTTTCGACAAATTTGCCCTTGTAGCCAAGTGCGCGCTCGCGCTCGATAACCGTCTTATACACCATGCCGGAGGTCATGTAATCCTCATCCCGGAGATCCACGTCGAGAAAGCGCTCATAATTTCCCATATCCTGATCCGTCTCAAGACCAGAGCGAAGCACAAAAACCTCGCCATGCTCGGTCGGGTTCATGGTCCCTGCGTCCACATTAAGATACGGGTCGATCTTGATTGGATTCACAATAAAACCTTTCGCCTGAAGTATTTTCGCAATCGAAGAAGTGGCAACCCCCTTCCCCACACCCGACATCACGCCGCCAACCACGAATATGTATTTGTGTCCTTTCTTTGCCATCTTAGATTTTCTAAACTTGTAAATAACGCTTCACTGCCCAGAAGCTTGCCGTAACGCCGAGGAAAATTCCGGCACCCACAATAATGAGGAAAAGCTGTCCGAAATTGCCAAGGTAGTAATCGTAGAGGTTAATGCCGCTGAAGAAACGTTCCGTTACCGGGCCAAGCCAGAGGGTAAGCGGAAAAAACAAAAGCAGAGTGAAGAATCCTGCTATGACACCGTACATAAGCCCGACAAAAATAAAGGGACCGCGAATATGGGTATTCGAAGCCCCCACGAGCTTCATAACCGAGATCTCATCGCGCGAAACATAAATAGCAAGGCGTATCGTCGTGAAGGTAATGAGAATTGACGCCACCATAAGAATAGCGATCACCGCGTAGCCGAATGTCCGCGCCGAGGAAATAATCTTCGTCAGATTATCAATGGCCGTTTTATTTTGAACATAATTCACCCGATCAACGATGCCCGCGCTGCTTTTTCCGAGTGCCGTGTCGCTTTGAAGTGAGCGGGCGATTATTTCATACTGACTCGGGTCTTTTGCCTTGATGCCAAGACTTGCTTCAAGCGGATTTTCTCCAAGCTCGTCGAGCGCTTGAAGCGTCAGCTGGTCGTTTTCGTGGCGTTTGCGGAAATCAACAAGCGCCTGCTCCCGAGAAGTGTATTCAACAGAGGAAACCTCGGGAAGGGTCTCGAGAGAACGTTTAAAAGACAAGATGTCCGTTTCGCTTGCCGTCGGATGAAAATAAACGCTTACATCAACCTTATCCTTAATAAAACCAAGCGTCGTGGTGAGCACGGCACCCAAGAAAAAGAGTGAGCCGATGACTGAGAGCGTCACCGTCATCATAAGGAGCGAGGTCAGAGAAACAAACCAGTTGCGCCAAAAGCTCACAAAACCGGACCGCAGAATTCGCTCTATACTGACCCAATCCATTAAAAACAATTATACTCTCACTGCGGCTGCCCGACCACCCTGTATCGGCGTCGTTACAGAATATAGCGGCCAGAGGGGTCGTCGCGCACAATCCTGCCCCGCTCTAAGGTGATGACACGCTTCTTGAGAGAGTCAATGACCCCCTTATTATGCGTCGTAAGCAAAACCATTGTCCCAAGGTCGTTGATTTTTTTGAGAATCTGGATGATATCGTGCGTATTTACCGGGTCAAGGTTCCCTGTCGGCTCATCCGCAATGACAATGTCGGGCTGGTTAACGATGGCTCGTGCTATCGCGACGCGCTGTTTCTCCCCGCCGGAGAGCTGATGAGGAAAGTTCCACATTTTATTCCCGAGGTCGACGAGTTCGAGCACATGCGGCACATCTGCCGCAATCTCTTCGTCGCTCCGTCCCGCAGCTTCCATGGCAAAGGCGATGTTCTCGTAGGCGGTCTTTTGCGGCAAAAGCCGAAAATCCTGAAATACCGTCCCGATGCGCCGCCGGAGAGCGTTAAGTTCTTGTTTCCTGAGCGTATGCACATTTAACGACTCGAAAAAGATACTGCCTGAGCTCGGATGCTCTTCCGCAAGGAGCATTTTGACGAGAGTTGTTTTCCCGGAACCAGACTGTCCGACAATGGAGACAAACTCTCCCGGCTCGGCGGAAAAGGTGACGTCTTGCAGTGCGACCGAATCATCGCTGTAAATTTTGCAAACTTTGTCGTAGTAGATCATGGGACACGAAGTAAGAAGTGCGAATTAAGAATTACGAATCAGATAAGAAAATAATAGCATCAGGAAGGTCTTTTCCAAAATCGTACTTCGTACTTCGTTATTCTAACGCACGTTCCGCTTCAATGAATTCTTTGATATCGCCGTTTAAAACTTTTTCTATATTGCGAACTTCCACATTCGTGCGATGATCCTTTACCAATTTATACGGATGGAGCACATAGGAGCGTATCTGGCTCCCCCATTCAATCTTGCCCGGATCAGTGCTTAATTCGGCAATTTCTTTTTTGTGTTCTTCTTCAAGTCGGCGTAATAATTTCGCTTTCACGATGGCAATCGCCTTTTCACGATTCGCATGCTGAGTGCGTTCACCGTCTATGTGCGCCGTAATACCCGTTGGCTTATGGAGCACGCGCACGGCGGTTTCCCGTTTATTGACATTCTGCCCGCCGGGGCCCGACGAGCGTGCAAAGGTAATTTCGAGATCGCTTTCAGGAATATCGAGTCCTCCGACGTGCTCAATGACCGGCAAAATCTCTACAAGCACGAATGAGGTGTGCCGCTTGTTGGTGGCGCTAAAAGGCGAGATTCGCACGAGCCGGTGGACACCATACTCGCCTTTAAGCAGGCCATAGACGCCTTTTCCGAGAATTTCAACTGACACATTGCGATATCCGCCATGATCATTCATATGTTCGTGGAGAATATGAAAACCAAATCCTTCCTGTTCGGAAAACTTCCGATACATATCAAAAAGCATGCGTGCAAAATCTTCCGCATCGTCTCCCCCTGCGCCGGCATAGATCGAGAGCACGGCATTTCCCTTTTCGTGCGTGTCGCCTGCCGCCGCATCTTTGAGCGTGTTGTACTCACGTACGAGTGCCTGCGCCTTTTCCTTATTAGCCCAAAAATCAGGCAAGGCCATTGCCGCCTCGATTTCTTTGATACGCCCTTCTTTATCCATGGAGCCGAGGGGGAGATTCGGACTCCCGACCTATCGCTTACGAAGCGATTGCTCTACCAACTGAGCTACCTCGGCACAACATTAGCTAACAACAAACAACTATCAACTTACAACAAAAAAGGCTCAAATGCATTCTTTGAGCGTGTGTCGTGAGCCGAGACCGAGGATCGAACTCGGGACCTCACCCATACCAAGGGTGTGCTCTGCCAACTGAGCTATCTCGGCGCGGTAAAATATCAACAGCCTAATACATTATAGCCGCAGTTTCAAATCCTTTCATAAACGATGTATCCTTTATCCAGAAAATAGCTTATAGAAAGTGGTTGCAGAAGGAGAAGTCCGTGGGCAACATCAGCCGCTACCAGCGATACCGAAGCCACGCAAAGGCCAGGCGACATGTCAAAACGGGAGCCTGGGAGCAAAGCAAGGAGAATCCGGAGCTACTTAAGCAGTTCTTGAGCTACTATGTGCAAGTCGATATGGCACTGCTATGCCGGCTTGTCCACATCAATGAAGAACTAGGAATCGTCTGCTTCAAATCAGACGACCTGGCATTGTATTTGCGCCCGCTTCAGGGAGCGAACATCCTTGTGCCGCTTAGGGCGGCACAAGAACCTTGACCGCGCGCCTTCGGCGCGCGGTTCCTCATTTCAAGCCCCCTGCATAAAATGCCTCGCAATAGACTACCCCCTTACCGTCACGGCGAGGGTAGCCCATAGATAACGCCAAAAACAACCGCGAATAGTATTACCGAAGATGAAATAAAGAGCAGGAGAGATTGTTTCCAAGAGGCTTGATAAAATCTATTGAGTAAGTGGTGAAAGACAAAGCATATAACGACCACATTGATAGCGTCCCCAATAATCTTGATATAGGGACTGCCGTTCAGTATGCGAAAAGGGAAAGTACTCAGACCCGTTGCCCAGCATAATAGAGGTATCAGATAAGAAACAACGGCAGTGCCGAGCAGTATGAGAAACCAACTCCGGTACGACGTATTAAATATTTTGAAATACGGAGCAAGCACAAGAAAAAGAAACGGCGCCACAGTGGAGTAGAGAGCCACCGTGACTATCCATGCTTTGAGCGTTGACTCCATTCCTTAAGGATATACCCTCACCGTTCTTTAAAAAAGCGCCTTTAGTGCGCAACGTACTGGACGCTGTTGGAACTAAGATACGTGAGAATCAGGACTGTATTTTCGTCCCTGACTTAAAGAAAGTGTCTACCAATTCCGAAGCTACATTAAACCGGTCTTGTATGGAAGATGCTGTGTAAAATGCATCGAATTTGTCAGCCATGGCTTTATCTTGTTCTCGAAGCCATTTCAGTTGTTTTTTAGGAGGAGGTGTCCAAACACTGTGATCGTCAAAATAAAACTGAAGGAGTCCAAACACCATTCTCTGCAAATACATCTCTGCTGTTGAGACATCATCCTGCATAATAGCCCTCGCTCCCTGTAAGGAATCTCGAGTGTCAAACTCAAGATGCTCTCGTTTCCATTCTGGCACCACTGGCTTTCCAGCATCTTGAGTTTCAATTGCATACTCTCTCAGGCGAGCAAGCCCACCACTCTTATCGATCAAAATCTTAGCGTCTTTCCAGAGATTAAGAAAAGAGTCCATTCTATTCTTTGCGAAAGAACGAGCCCCTTCTTCGGAACTATAGACCATCTCAAAATTCAGGTTTCCAATCTTCTCTATCTTTCTTCGTTCTAGTCCGTCCGTAAGAACAAAGAGATCGACATCGCTGTCGGGTCTGTTGTCACCCCGTGCCACTGAACCAAACACTGCCACCCCAAGGATATTTGGATTCTTGGCGAGGTCTTCTGCAAATAGTTCAATTTCTCTTCTCATGAGCTCATTGTAACAAAAATGACCGCCTGTTGGGCGATCACTTTTGAACCGACCTACGGTTATTTTGCGCGGCCGACCGGGCTTGAACCGGCAACCTCTCGCGTGCACTTCCCCACTATTTTCATAGTGGCATGGACTATATCTTCACCATAAGTTTTCACTGTTAGGTGCTCCGGTATCTAGTCTCTACGGCGCCCCCCCATTCCTTAACGAGGGGTTCCCACGGTGTTCGCATGTCTTATACGAAAGATTTAGCCTTCACCGTTATCCCAGAGAGTTTCAATCTACCCTTTCGGTAGAAAGCTGCACGTCTACAGGCGAGTGCTCTAACCAATTGAGCTACGGCCGCATCTGCGGTTTTGGATACAAGGTAGCAATTGCTTTTTGGAAGATGTTGTGCTTCCTCTTCAAAAACAAACTACCGGAAACATTATTATACATCAATGCATATAGTGCAAGGCTATCGCGATGACTGAAAACCAATTCATACCCTCGCTCTTTCTTTAAGATGAACCCTCCTTCTACCCCATTCTTTCGAAGAAGAGCAAGAAGTGAGATAAGAAATGGATGAGACCCGCAAGTAAAACGTGAGGTAAAATGCCATCTCATCTTATTTCGGTCCTTCGCCCAATGCTGCTTGAAATACACATTTCCATCGCCATCAAAATAACCTCGGACAAAATGGCGAATGTGTTTTTTTGGGACTGCTGGGAAGTGCAATGTCTTACTTTTCGCCTGTGAGAAACCTAGTCGCTTTAAGTCGCTGTAGATTTCTTTGCTTCCAATCTGGAGTCGGTACCCAATCTTCCATTTTTCATTGTGACGATCGCGTACGGCAATTTTATGATTTGAGCCAAGAGCGACACGAATAGCATAAAGAAGCTCTCGGTCAGTAATATGAAATTCTATAAAATGCGCCCCGCGATTATTTTTAAGCATTGAGCCGTCTGCGGCAAAAAAGCCGAGAACATAGGCCATCTCCGGTGACCACTTTTTGAAGAAATTAGTATTTACTGCTCGATACATCGGCATATATCAAGCATACGCCGTGACAGGGGATAATACTAACCAGCTATTCACTTAAGAGTGATTCGCAATTTTATCTCTGAGCTCAAAAAAGGTGGTGAGCGACCACACGAGAAAGGAGGTGAGACCAACTACAAAGAGAGAAGCGGCTACTTGAAATAAGAGCGGCGAAGATGGCCCCCCTGCCCAAATAAAAACTAATACGAGTGTCGCGCAGGCAAAAAGACAAAATACAAAAAGGTATAGTGCAACCCGTTTCATCAATATTTACAACTCTACCGCGGAGAAAAAGTTCCAGATGCCGGTGAGAGGAATCGGACCTCTGTTTAAGGCTTATGAGTCCTTCGTTCTACCATTGAACTACACCGGCGAAAACAAAATTACGATAGCATTTTTAGCACGAAACGCAAAAATTCCAGCGGGCGTTTCCATTGCGAAAAATTATTTTTTGTGTAGAATGTTACGGTATCTCCAAGACAGCGGGGTGGAGGAGTAGTATCTCGTCAGGCTCATAACCTGAAGTCCCGGGTGCAAATCCCGGCCCCGCAACACTTCGACTCGCTTCGCTCGCTCAGTGCGAGCAAGCAACAAAAACACCGCCGCAGGCGGTGTTTTTGTTTTAATTCTCCAAAAACTTGAACTCTTCAAACGCCTGACGGTACAGATCAATAACGCGCCGCGCTTCTCTCTCCGTAAGCACAAAGTTCGAGCCGGCATGCGCAATTTGGTTACGTACCTTGTGCGCTTCCCACGCATTGTCGAGATTTTTGAAATCGCTTTGTTCGATCTGCTTCAGCTTTTCACCCAGATTTTCGCCACGATACCCCATGACATCCACCATTTTTTCAAGCAAGACGTCGGCATCAATAATCGCCTGTTTCCAGTCATTGGGGTTATCCGACTTGCTATGCTCAAGGATCCGCTCCCAGTCGGTATTTTGCTTTTCTTCTGAAGTTACGGGTTTGAAAATAATGCCGAGCTCGGCGCGCTCCTCTTTACGAATTTGAAAGATGCGAACCACGCAATAGATGATCCCGGTGGCAAGAAAGAGCGTAAGGAAGGTGGCTATGATTTTATAGGTCTCCCAATACTCTAAGAGATGCCCCGGAATGCTTGTCTCATGCTGCCCGGTAAGCAGATTATAAATAAGGAGAAACAGATACTCGAGATTGAGAAATCGAATGTCCATGGTTATATCTCGAGAATCTTCCCTAAGTGAAAGAGCGCCGGCTCTCCTCGGTGAGGTGCCGTAAGTTGAAAACCAACCGGTAGTGTCGCTCCGTCGCGAACAACTGGATCCATTGGCACGGAGAGCGCCGGCATTCCTGTGAGATTGGCAGGCACGGTAAAGATATCTGCGGCATACATAGCAAGTGGGTCATTTTTTTCTCCGAACCGAAAGGCAGGAAAGGGTGTTGTTGGAGTCGCAATACAATCGACCGTTTTGAAAGCATCGAGAAAATCATTCGTGATACGTTGCCGTACCGTGTTCGCTTTGCCGTAATAGGCGTCATAGTAGCCGGCAGAGAGCACATAGGTACCCAAAAGAATACGACGGCGCACTTCCGTGCCAAAACCCGCACCCCGTGTTTTCGTATAGTCGCCTAAGAGATCAATCCCGTCAACGTGGAGACCATAACGCACTCCGTCAAAACGGGCTAGATTTGATGAAATCTCAGCAAAATTAATGACGTAATAACAGGAAAGAGCGTACGAGATGGAAGGAAGTTCAATGTCTACAATTCGGTGGCCTCTGTCGGAAAGCTTTTTAGCCATTTTCTCAAAGGCTTGGAGCACCCCAGCGTCGACACCCTCTTTGAAAAGGTGTCGCGGTATGCCAACAGTCATTTTTTCTTTCTCAGAGGTTTGGCGCGACTCGTCCAAAAGCGTCGTTGAGTCCTTTGGATCAATTCCCGAAATGAGACCGAACATGAGTCCGGCGTCTTCAACTGTTTTGGTGAGAGGTCCGATTTGATCAAAAGAAGATACAGTCGCAATAAGTCCAAAACGAGAAACTGCGCCGTAGGTCGGTTTTAACCCGACTACGCCGCAAAAGCTCGCTGGCTGACGCACTGAGCCGCCGGTATCCGAGCCAAGCGCCGCGAGTGTCATATCAGCGGCAACAGCGGCGGCTGATCCTCCCGATGTGCCTCCCGCGACACGTTCTGTATCATGGGGATTCTTTGTGGCACCAAACGCGGAATTTTCTGTAGAGCCTCCCATCGCAAATTCATCCATGTTGGTTCGCCCCAAAAAAACTGCGCCTTGTTCCTTAAGTTTGCGAATAACTGTGGCATCATACGCGGCGCGATAATTTTCAAGCATTTTCGATGCGGCGGAAGCAATCTTCCCTTCAATTAAAATATTGTCCTTCACCGCAATCGGAATGCCGGTAAGGACGCCTCCTTCTCCGCGGCCAAGGATCTCGTCAGCATGCTTTGCCTGCTCCAGAGAATCTTCAAAGATTTCAAGATACGCGTTGAGATTGGGATTTTCCGCAGTAATGTTTTCTAGAAATTGTTCGGTGAGCTCAACCGCACTAAACTCCCGCGCTTTGAGCGCTTTTGCTGCACGGGCAACCGTTAGCTGTTTTGTCTCAATGGTCATCAGTCTTGAGCAATGATTTTTTTCACTTTCACCAGAGCGCGTACTGTCGCCGGCGCTTGCGTAAGTAATGCTTCGGTAAAGATACCGGGCGCATGCGGCTCCTTATCTTCACGCAAGACATTGTGCATCATGGGTTTTATAGGCGTGGGAGTTTCGGCCGAAGCCTCAGTCACCTGGGAGACATACGCGACAATACGCTCAAGGTCTTCAGCAAGAGCCGCACTTTCTTTTTCAGAAATCTTAATGCGGGAAAGCCCTGCAAGTTTTTCGATGGTATTGCGGTCAATCATGTCGCTATGATAACATTTTCTGAAATTCCTCCTCGTTAATAACGCGCACGCCCAGCTTTCTGGCCTTCTCGTACTTCGAGCCGGGATTCTCACCCGCAACGACAAAGTCAGTATCTTTTGAGACCGAGCTCCCAGCCTCTCCGCCTCGTGCACGGATTTTTTCCTTTGCCTCATCACGTGAAAGTGTTGGAAGGGTACCCGTAAGCACAAATGTTTTACCAAAGAGCACTCCTCCGACGCGTTTGGTGCCTGCTTTTTCTATGTGTATTTGCCGCATGAGCCGCTGAAGAATCTCACGATGTTTATCCTTATGCATCCACGCGGCAAGCGAGCGTGCAACCGTAGGCCCGACGCCCGAAATCGCTTCGAGATCTTTCTCAGAGGCATTCATGATTTTCCCGATTGAACCGAAGTGATTCGCAATATCATAAGCAGTCTCCTCTCCCACCTGTTCTATAGAGAGCGCAATAAGAAGACGGGCAAGCGTCACTTTCCGCGCTTTTTCGACAGCTTGAAGCAAGTTGTTAATCGCTTTTTCCTTAAAATGCGGCAACTGTTCAAGGTCACCTCGAGCAAGAGTAAAGATATCGTCATACGTTGCAACAAGTTTGTGCTCCACAAGAGCGTCAACAATCTTGGGGCCCAGTCCCTCGATATCGAAGGCGTGTTTTGAAACAAAGTGATACAAGCGCCGTAGCTCCTGCGTGTAGGAATTTTTATTTACACACCGCCACGCGGCCTGACCGGGGACGCGCTCAATCCTGCCGTCCCCGCCGCAGGCGGCGACGCGCGCAGGCCAGTGAAACGGTTTTTCTTTCCCCGTCCGCATTTTCTTTACCACCGAAACAATCTCCGGAATCACATCGCCTGCTTTCTGAAGAATCACGGTGTCGCCAATACGCACATCAAGCCGCTGTATTTGGTCTTCATTGTGGAGCGTCGCCCGCGAGACGACAGAGCCGGCGACTGCCACACTCTTAAGATGCGCGACCGGCGTAATGACGCCGGTGCGCCCCACTTGAAATGCTATCGTCTCAAGAACCGTGGTTACCTGCTCCGGCGCAAATTTAAACGCAATGGCGAAACGCGGCGCTTTACCGGTGTAGCCAAGCACCTCCTGATATTTTTTCTCGTTGACCTTGAGCACTACGCCATCAACAAGATACTCCTCCTTATCTTTCTTCTTTGCCCACATATGCCAATACGCAATTGCTCCGTCGATATTCCCAACATGTTCAAAATACCGGTTCACTTTGAATCCAAGTTGTTGGAGAAACTCCAGCTCTTCAAGCTGGGTGGCGGGAATCGCAATGTTCGCCATTGCAGCATCGTACATGAAACTATCGAGGTTGCGCGCCGCAGCGATTTTCGGATCAAGTTGCCGTATTGAACCAGCGGCGGCATTACGAGGATTCGCGAAAAGGGATTCCCCTTCGCTTTTGCGTTTTCGATTTAATGCCTCCAGACTCCTCTTGCCCATCCACACTTCCCCTTCCACAACGACATCAACGGGGCGGGTGAGGGAAAGCGGCACCGAATCAATAGTGCGGACGTTGTGCGTTACGTCCTCCCCGACGACGCCGTCCCCACGCGTTGCCGCGGTCGTGAGCATCCCCTTTTGATATTCAAAAACAACCTTAAGCCCGTCAATTTTAAGTTCGCAGGTATAGGTAGGATGCGCGCCCTTGGGAAGGAGCTTCCTTACCCGCTCGTCAAATGCGCGAACATCTTCTTCGGTAAACGCGTCATTGAACGACCACTGCGGCACTTTGTGCCGGACTTTTTTGAATCCCCTAAGGGGCTTCCCCGCCACGCGCTGGGAAGGCGAGTCGGGAGTGATGAGCGAAGGGTATTCCTCTTCGATTTTTACAAGCTCATGCTTAAGAGAATCTTCCGCTTCAATGGGAATCTCTTCTCTGTCGTAGACATGCCTTTGGCTGCGATAGTGGTCAATCGCTTTTTTAAGCTTTTCATAACGCTCCTGCACCCTTTTCGGCACTGATTGTGGCATGCAGAAAATATACCCCGCACCACTTTTACAATCAAACGTGAAGCTCCACGGCGCTACAGCCGTGTCTTTCTGCGAGTTGAGTAAACCCGCACCACTTTGGCATACCGACAAGACTAAAGCAGGGCGCCAAAGAACTTGTTTTCACTTGCCAATACTTTTGCTGAAAGTGCCAAAGTGGTGCGGGGTATATCAAAAAACATCGCCTTTGAGGCATTTTTGCAAAAGGCTAGTAGATAAATATCAAGAATTCGTCCTGAGACCCCGTTCAACTTTGTTCGGCGCCTCGCCGAGGCAATCGTCCGGAGCTGGTGCGCTGTTATCGCGGTATCCGCCGTTATAGCCGCGCGACTCGACAACGGTTGAACGTTTACCCCCGCCAAGGTTTTGTTTTTTCACGGTAACCTCGGCACAATACACGTTCCCATCTGCAACCGGGAAATCAACAATAAATTTTGTTGTGGTTGACTCCGCAGCGGGATCAACAGTGACAATCCACGGACGGGCAGCGACGTCACGGGAATTACAAAAGATACCGCTTGAAGGCGGGTCCATGAACGACCCGCCTTTTATATCCCAATAGGAAGCACACTCCCATCCAGCATCTGCCGCATAAAACGCAAACTGGGACTCCCTTCCGGTGCCCGCAAGCGCAATTTCTTTTACCGTGATATTGAAAATCGCAAGCGCAATGGAAGTCATGAGTCCCGCGATGAACACCGCAAAAAGCATTGCAAAGCCAGAGGAAGCTCTTCGTCTATAGCTTTTAGCTTCGTTAGCCTGAATATGCTCAGTTTTTGATTTTTTATTTTTTTTGTAATACATTTTTCTAAAGCTAACGAAGCTAACAGTTAGAAGCTATCCTCATTGCCAATTTAAAAGCTCTGTTGTAACCGTGAATGTCCGAGACGGAAGAACCGCGTTCGTTTGCCACGAGACGGTAACCGTAAGCCGAGCCTCTTTTTCATCAACGGGTACGAGCCGGAAGCTGCGGGAAAAACGCGCCGGTTCCGTGCCTGCGGTTTGGTGGTTATACAATCCAATGGAGTCATTGTAATAGAGGAGGCAGTTCCCAAGCGCTGAGCAGGTATTCACGGTTATCGCGGGCGGTGAGCCGATAATATTGATACCGCAATCAGCGGCCGCACAAGAGTCAAACTGTTGAAGCCATGGGGCGCCGGCAAGCCCGTTACTATCCCGCAGATTACGCACCGCCTCCATTCCTTCCTGAGCAAGAAACACCGCGGTAATCTGATCTCTCGCATACGCCGTATTTGAAATGCCTTTACTCACCACGGTAAGGGGGCCCGCCACCGCAAGAGAAAGCACCATAATCGCAACGAGCATCTCTACCAGAGTGAATCCGCTATTTTTTGATTTTTCCGGTTTCATATGCAGGTGGGTAAATCAAAAATCCGTTGTGAGGCGGTGGTTTGTACGCTGAACGAGGATTTTATTTTTTCTGAAAACTTCATATTCCCCTTGATGCGAATAAGCACATAGGGCTGCTGGACATCACCGGAGCCCTGCTTACAATTTTCCCCCACGAGAGAAAAAAGCGGGATACCGAGGTCTCTGTTTTCAACCACCACTTCCGACGCCGTGAGCGGCACGGGAAATCCGCCGTCGATTGACCGTAAAATCTGATGTTCCGGAAGCGAATAAGTTACTTTCCTACCCTGGCGATCGTCATAGGTGAACGTGTAGTTGTCAACGCTTTCGAAAAATTGTCCCGTCTTGATTTCCCGCGACATACTTTCCATGGCGAAGTTGAGATTGTTCATGACGGATTTCATTGACTGAGCTTTGCGGTCAACATCAACAAGAGAAAGAAGCGAGCTCACTGCCATAAGCATGACGAGGGAAAATATCCCGACTGACACTAAAAGCTCAACCAACGTGAAGGCTCGGTTCTGATATGCCCGTTTCATATTACAGATGCTGTTGAATGGACAGCTGGCCCGTTTGGAGAATTTCAACATACCGCGTGTCACCCTTCGGTGACTTAAGAACAACTTTCAGGCCCGTCGCAACAACAAATCCTGTTCCCGGATCTACCTTGATGCGCGCGTCCGGGTACGGGCGCTTGAAACTGACATCGGCGATCCATACCTGTCCGCCTGGCACAGAGCACTCCTCCGGGTTTGGAGAGATAGTCATACATAGTTTTTCAATTTTATAGCCGCTTTGAATCGAAAGTGTCCGAACCGGCTGATCAGCCCCCGATACGTAGAGGCCATCATCTGCGGCGATGTCAGCAAACAACAGGTAGGAGATGATACTCGGTACTTGTGTCGTATTGGTGTTAGAGCTGAAGTGTATGCCGTACGCTGAGGTAAAAAGAGACGCCGATGTGCCGCGCGTGCTGATGCCATAAGTCTGCGCTTCCCGGACCGAAATCGCAACATCATAGACAAGGTTTCCGAGAAGAATGCTGTTTTGGAACGCGCTTTGGTTGAAAAGAATAACAGCCGAAATTGCGGTGACCAAACCAATTACCACCATGAGCTCGACGAGGGAAAACCCAGCGCCGCTTTCCCGCATGGAAAAGCGGCGCGAAGTGAGCCTACGATTAGTACACCCGGTATCGTCTGTATGTCTTAGAAAGTTCATTCGGAAAGATATTAAAATGAGAAGATCGAAAGAAGGGAGTAAAAATTAATATCTAAAAAAAGTACCAGCACGAGACCAAGGATCATAAACGGCGCAAAGGGCATTTCACTTTTCATTGTAAGACGCTTTCCTCCGCGAAACAACCAAGATTGTCCAAGTAATAGTGCAATGCTCAGCACCGCACCAATCCAAACGCCGATGAGAAGTGCTGTGGTGCCCCCTGAGAGACCGAGAAGCCACCCCACTCCCCAGGCGAGCTTACCGTCACCGAGACCAAGCCACGTGCCTTTTGAAACGAACCAGAGAATAAAAAACGGCATGAAAAGAACTGGGCCGGCAAGAGCGTGCCAGAGGGTCGGGGTACTGACCGTGACCGTATCAAAATCTATACCGAGAGAAAGAGCGGAGAGAGCGATAAAAGCATATACGAAAGGATCGGGGATAATCTTATGCCGGATATCATAGACCAGAATTACCGTAAGAAGAGAAAAAATTACAGCGAGATAGATGCCCAAAAGAAACGGGAACCCTTTGAGGTACAGCACAAGAAAGAGCACTCCGACCGCACTCTCGACAAGGGGGTATTGAAGGGAGATGCTCGAGTTGCAGTAGCGGCACCGTCCGGAAGAAAAAAGAAACGAGAGCACCGGCACCAAATCAAAAAAACCAAGGGTATGCCCGCAAGAAAAACATCCCGACCGGCCGCTTAGAGAGCGTCCGGTATTGTAACGGAGCACGACCACATTTAGAAAGCTCCCGATGCAGGCACCGAGACAGAATAAAAAAATACCAAGAGCGATGTACATTACTTTTTTCTACCGTTTACTTACACGTCACATCCCCCGCCCCTTGTACGGTAGTATTCCTCTTAGAAACTCCCGTGTTATCAATGCACCAGTATCCGCCGTCAGTAGTGCTCAGCTTCGCATCTATAGAATATGCTGAGGCAGAAGCGCCTGCGGTTGCGTTATGGTGGCACGTTATCGTCGTTCCTGCCGGGTAATTGGCAGTATTCATATACGCACTCATACCTGACGTAGTATTAGTAAACATCCCAACCGAACAGCTGTCAGCTATGGTGCCCACAGGGCTATAGTGTTTATTGGTATCGTAATAAATTTCAGCCGTAGCGCGAGCGGAAGAGAGTTGGGTCTTTACCTTCGCGTCATCACCCTTATTGCGGGCGATATTGAGAAAAATTATTATCACCGAGGAAAGGATGCCGATGATCGCAACAATGACGAGAAGTTCAATGAGGGTGAAACCAAACTGACGCCGATTAGGAAAGTTGTTCATATGCTTATATGCCTAAACTTCTTAATTTACTTCAGTATATCAGAGAAATAAAAATCCGCTCGTCCTATTCCCGCCGCAAGCGGCGGGGTACTCTGCGGATAGAAAAGGATTCGCACTTCCCTGTTGTTCTAACACCCCCAACAATGAAGCTCCACGGGAAAACTACTCTGTTCCACCTACGCTTTGCCTCGGGAGCTTCCCTCACTAATCAGAGGCTCCCCTCCCCCTTCCTCTCTCCTCGCATTCATCCGGCCTCACGGCCGTGACTTTCTGCGAGTTGAATAAGAACAATAGAAAAACCCCGGTGCACCGGGGTTTTTCTATACCTTCGCTTTAAGAAGCCTAGGGAGCACACGTCACATCCCCTGCCCCTTGTACGGCAGTATTCCTCTGGGAAGCTCCCGTATTGTCAATGCACCAATATCCACCGTCAGTGGTACTCAACTTCGCATCCATAGAATATGACGTGGCAGAAGTACCCGCGGTTGCGTCCTGATGGCACGTTATAGTAGTTCCTGCTGGATAATTTGCAGTATTAACATACGTTGCCACGCCGGAAGCAGCGTCAGCGAACATTCCAGCCGCACAACTGTCGGCTGCGGTGCCTGCGGGGCTGTAGCTTTTATTGGTATCGTAATAAATTTCAGCCGCAGCGCGAGCGGAAGAGAGTTGAGCCTTCACCTTAGCATCATTGCCCTTATTGCGAGCGCTGTTGAGCGAGACGAGCACCACTGAGGAAAGGATGCCGATGATCGCAATGACGACGAGAAGTTCAATGAGGGTGAAGCCTCGTTTTTTGTTAATAATCATTTTGCTATAGCAATCTTAATTGTAATCGACCTATTAAAAACAGTGAACACATCCGGGGTTACCCCCTTTCGTAGTATACATGAGCAAAATATGGCTCAAAATCGTCCTTGGGGATATCTCAGATCATCAGAAGGCCGAGGCGAGATTGTAGATAGGCACCAAAATCGCCATAAGAAGAAGTCCGACACCGAGACCAAGCGCGACAATCATTGTTGGCTCGATAAGATCCACCAGGGTGTCGACGGCATTGGTGACTTCCCGTTGATAAAATTTGGCAAGCGTCTTTAGAATAGTGCCGAGTTCCCCCGTTTCCTCGCCGATTTTAACCATCTGAACCACGATGCCTGGGATTTCTTCATATTTCCCCAATGCTTCGGACACCGATTTCCCGCTCTTCACCGCCTCCGCCGATTCATTCAAAAGGCGCTCATAAATGCCGTTTCCGACAACGGTTGCTGTAATCTCGATCGCCTGGACCATGGTAATGCCGCTCGTAAGCATGGTGCTTAGATTGTCGGCAATGCGAGAAAGATACAATTTCCGATAGAGCGATCCGACATAGGGAATGGTCAATTTAAATTCCGAAAGCGCAAGATTCCCTTGCTTTGTGCGCGAGTACCGCCACGCGGCAAATCCCCCAAGAACCAAGAGACCGGCAAAAAAGAGCCCGTAATCGACGAAGAAGGTGCTGACGCCTATCACAATTTTCGTATAGAAGGGCACTTCCTGCCCAACCTCCTCCACAATAACACTTAGCTTCGGAATGATAAGCGTCAGCATAAGGACCATCACGGTAATAAATGTGGTGACGACAAACGCCGGGTAGATGAGAGCGTTCCGAGCCTTTGAGGTCACTTCATAGGAGCGGTCGAGGTAATCTGCAAGGTAGAGAAGGGTCTCACCAAGGGTACCCGCCTCTTCTCCCGCGTGCACCATGTTGATATAGAAGGGCGAGAATGCTTTCGGATGTTTTTCAAGCGCTTTTGAAATAGAGAAGCCACTCTGGAGATCGTCCGCGACGGCGGTGAGAGCCTTCGCCAAAGGCGGTTTTTCCGTCTCCGCCGCAAGTAGGCGAAAAACGCGCAGCGCAGAGACCTGCGCTTCAAAGAGTACCGCAATCTGGCGGGAAAGAATGACAATATCCCGATTGGTAATCTGGTTGAAGAACGTAAAGCTGAGAAAAGACTCTTTCGCTTCTACTGACTGAATGGCAGAAATGGTGAATCCGCGCCGCTGAAGAGACACAATCGCGACATCTTCAGAAACAGCGTCTATGCTTCCCGCTTTTTCAACGCCTGAAGCATCCAGGACTCGGTAGTTAAACAACATATAGTAGCTTCCTTAGTTATTAGTTATTAGCTATTAGCTTCATTAAAGGTTTTTATATGAACTGATTGGCACGGCTAATTGCTAAAGAAGCTAAAAGCTGACAAAGCTAGAGTAACCGCTCAAGCAGTTTAGGATTGAGAGAGCGGGCAAAGGCGTTTTCAACGGTAATTTCCCCCTGGCGCACGAGACCAGCAAGTGAACGATTCATATCAACCATGCCCTCCTCCGAATGAGTTTCAATGACCGTTTTAATCTCGTGGGTCCTCTTCTCTCTGATGAGATTGGCGACTGCGGCGTTATTGATAAGAAGCTCATACGCAGGAATAAGACCGCCGGAGACCCGCGGCACGAGGCGCTGAGAAAAAATTGCTGTGAGAGAGCCGGCAAGCTGGACACGGATCTGGTCCTGTTGAACCGAGGAAAACGAGTCGATAATGCGATCAATGGTTTGCGCCGCATCGTTGGTATGTAAGGTCGAGAGCACGAGATGTCCGGTTTCTGCCGCAGTAACCGCAGCCGCGATGGTTGGAGGATCGCGCATTTCGCCAAGCATAATCACGTCGACATCCTGGCGGAAAGCATACTTGAGGCCACTATAAAAATCTTTGGTGTCAATCCCGACTTCGCGTTGTTCGATAATGGATTTTTGTTCGACAAACAAATACTCAACCGGGTCTTCAATAGTAATGACGTGGTCGGTACGGGAGATGTTAATGTCTTCAACCAAAGAAGCAAGCGTTGTCGACTTTCCCTGCCCCACCGGTCCCACGACAAGAAAAAAGCCCTGTTCCCGCTGCATGAAAGTCCGGAGTGCCGGCGGAAGATTCAACTCTTCAAGCGTCTTGATGCTTCGCGGAATAAACCGGAAAGCGATACTTGCTGTTCCCTGTTGAAAGAAACCGTTTCCCCGAAAACGGGCTCGTTCGGCATAACTATAGGAAAAATCGACTTCGCGTTCCTTGAGAAAACTCTCCATCTGCTCCGGCCGAAGTATGGCAGAGAGAAAGCCGAGCGTATCTTCCGGCGCAAGTTTCTTTTTTTTCACCAAAGGCAAGAGGCTTCCGGAAACACGAATGGCCGGGTAGCTTCCAACCGAAAAATGGAGGTCCGAGGCGCCTTCACGTATAACCGTTTCAATCAACTCCGCAAGCTCTTTTTTATATTCTTCTGCCGCCATATTAAAGTATTATAATACTTGATGAAGTAATCCCGCACTGATTCTGTTAGAAACATGTTCGATCATATCCACCGGAGAAAGAAATTGTAGCATTGTAGTACTTAGCGTGGTTACACTCTTTTTGCTTTGTGCGCTTCAATCGCCCGAAGCACCTGCTCAAGCACCTCTGAAGGCACGGTGCGGGCTTTTACGATGTAGGCATCGGTACCAAGTTCCCTGGCCTTGTCCAAATCCGCTTTTTCCCCGCGATTCGAGAGTACGATAAGCGTTGCGCCGGGAGCTAACTGCTCTTTCCTGATTATCTCAATCACCTGAAAGCCATCCATGCCCGGCATGACAATGTCGCAAAGAATTGCGTCCGGCTTTGCGCCCGCCCGGAGCTTTATAAGAGCGTCTTCGGGGCCACTCGCAACTTCCACCTCGTGCCCCGCACCTTTAAATTTAAACGAGTACATATCAAGCAGAAAGGAGTCGTCGTCAATAATGAAAATATGATATTTTTCTTGAGCCATGGTGATTGTTACAGTATAAGGCGTATTCTACCTCGAGAAAAGAACTACTGTCGTGGAATCTTATTCCTCAAGTATTCCGCCAAGCGTTGACACTTCTTCGATTGGGATGATCCGTTTATATGCTTTAAGTATGGCATCCTCTTTCATCGTGAGCATCCCCTCGCGACGCACAATGGCTCTCAGTTCATTTTCTGGAGCATTTTTCAATATGGCGGCCTCAAGCTCGCGGTTCATCGTAAGAAGTTCAAAAACTGCTGTGCGTCCGCGAGTTCCTTTGGGACATTCAGGAGTCGGTTTTATACGATAGACGGCGGCGCTTTTCGGCAGACTCTCATGAACCTTCGCGGGCAAATCCTTAAATTCTTCATCAATCATTGTTTTGATACTCCCCGCAACTGGAACTTCTTCTCCTCCCCCGGGACATAGGGTTCTCACCAGGCGTTGAGCAATCACGAGAATGAGCGTCGGGGCAATGAGATAAGGCTCAACTCCCATATCAATAAGGCGCGGAATCGCACCAACGGCGTTATTGGTGTGAATAGTTGAAAGAACTAGGTGCCCGGTAAGTGCTGCTTGCACCGCAAGCTGTGCTGTTTCGGCATCGCGAATTTCCCCGACCATAATGATATCCGGATCTTGTCGAAGCGTTGTGCGAAGACCTGTGGCAAAGGTATATCCGATCTCGGGCCGCACCTGCGATTGGCTGATGCCTTCGATGCTGTATTCAACGGGGTCTTCAAGCGAGAGCACGTTAGATTGCTCGCGATCAAGCTCATTGAGCATTCCGTAGAGGGTCGTTGTCTTGCCGGAACCGGTGGGGCCCGAAAGAAGTACGAGGCCATAGGGGCGTTTAATGAGTGAGCGGATGATCGGCATATCACGTTCACTTAAACCAACTGAGTCAAGACTAATAAAGCCGCTTGAGGTATCGAGTATTCGCATGACGACTTTTTCGCCGTAGTATGCAGGAAAGGTTGAGACACGAAAATCAATGTGCCGACCTTCCACCGTTGCTGAAAAGCGGCCATCTTGTGGCTTGCGGTGTTCGTCGAGACGCATGGCAGAAAGGATTTTAATCCGCGCCACAACATTGGGATGGACTTTAAGCGGCAGAAGCAGGCTGGTATAGAGAAGCCCGTCAACCCGGAAGCGCACCCTGACTTGGGTCGCCATAGGTTCGATATGAATGTCAGAAGCCCTGCCTTCGGTGGCATACCGGAGGATTGTTGCTACAATCTTTGTAACCGGCGCCGCTTCTGTGATGCGCTCGCTGAGGTGCTTACCTGCCTCTGCCTCCGCCTCCTTGGCTGTAGGGGCTTCAACGACAATGCTGGTATCGAGTTCGGAAATTGCCTTGCTTACCTCCCCCGTAAGCCCCTTGTACATTTTAAGAACCTTATCAAAATCATTTTCAGTAATGACAAAAACCTTGAAGGGTATGCCAATGCGCGCCGAGATAAAACTTAAGGCATCGAGAGCTTCGGTATTTTCAGGGTCAACGGCCCCCACTTCAAGCACGCTATCTTTGACCGCAAGCGGAACAAAACGATAATGGAGCGCCGATTCTTCCGGAATATATTTTAATATATCGAACGAAATATCTTCTTCGCCGATGACACGAGTCGGCACTTTAAGATGCTCCCCTTTGATTGCAAGGAGCTCCTGTGGATCAAGGCCGCGTTTCAGAAGAAGCGCTTCGACGCTCTCACCGGTATTCTGCGATTCTCTTACAAGCGCTTCGGCATCGCTTTTCCGAACAAGTTTCTTTTCGACAAGTAGTGGTAGTAAGTCCATTGGGTTACGAATTATGAATTACGAATTATGAGTAGGAAAATCTGATTCGTACTTCGTAATTCGTACTTCGTATCTCTTACTGGAGCGGAGCGAAAGGGTTAGGGCGCCCAACGGGCTCGTCCGGAATCGGCTGACCGAAATCTCTGAGACTCCGAAACGCCGGGTCATTGAATACCGTCGGATCAAGCCGGATCGATTGTAGCTGCAGAAGAAGCGCGACAAGGTCCTCTCCGATAGCCACGTTTCCTTCGATACTCTCCTCAACAAGCGGCGACGTTCCGGGAGTCTCGCCGCCGGTAAAAAAGAACGTGTACAGCATAAAAAGCACTATGACTCCTACCGCGCCTAAAATAATTTTTTTTCTTCCTTTCAACATGGATTATTTGAGCCAATAGGTACGAAGCGTGATGGTATATTCATATACATCGCCTCTCGGTCTACTGAAAGAAAGCGATACCACATCAACAAGCCGCAGGCTTGTCTCGAGATCGGTTAGAAAGCGCAAGAAAGATTCGTAGGTGGTCGTCACCGAAAAGGTTACCGATATTGAACCGTATGGTTTCACCTGTCCTGACCCCTCAGCCGGCCCCTCGTCGGGCTTTCCGACACTGACATTGGTAAGCCGCATGCCGTACTTAGACGCGGCTGTGTCAAGGTCCATGACCAAGCGAATGTTATCAATGTGGTCGGGAAGCAGTTTCTGCAGACGATCAATATCTTCCGGAGGAAAACTATTATATACTTTGAGCTTTTCGTCGCGAATGGAGCGGAGATCTTTCGAGCGTGTCAAAGCTTCGTCAAACTGCTTTTCCTGCGCTCTTAATTCTTTGATACCCTGATATCTTGGGTCGACGAAACTGAAAAAGACTCCGAGAGCAACGACAATAGCGACAATGGGAAATACTAATTTCATATCTCGCCTCTAGGGCGCCTGCTTTAGAGCGGCAACGTAGGAAAGAAGCGCCGGATCCAGCTCGGAGCTGAATTCAAACGTGACGTTGCCTTCTGGATCAAGGTTCGGACTCGCGAAAATCGCATTTTTTATGAAAGGGATTTTTCCAAACACATCTGATTGAAGGGCCACCGCTGCAAAGCTTTTTGCCCTCCCGTTCATAAAAAGAGAGGAGCCTGCGCCTTTGGTTGCAAAGCGAAATGTCTCGAAACGGACGTTTTGAAGCGTATACGACTGCAGAAGCTCAAAAAGGCTGCTCACACTCACATGATTTTTTAAAAGCTCCTCCGAGGCCGCCATCCGCCGGTCAAGCGCAGTAAGTCTTTGAATCAATGCGGGCTCAAATTCATTTTTTGCCCGCTCGAGATCAGCGCTTTTTGACTCAATATTCTGCTTGAGAAACTCCCCGTAAAGGATAACACCGAGTACTGACGCTAAAGAACCCAGAAAAAGTATAAGTCCGATGACCATGAAGACACTTACCGCGGCCCGCGGCCGGCGGCCGGTTGTGGACTCCTCAAGAGCTTGCTTCGGTATGAACGATGTTTGGAACTTCGGTTCCATTTTTTAAAATACAGCGATAACAAATCAAGCGCTCAATTATATGAGGCATTCTGTGCGCTTAGTCTCCATCATACTATAAAACAAGTCCTTCTGGACAGTTATCCCCTCTCGCGATGGCTCTATTCAACTCATCTCTTCTAGTTTGCGCAGGGCAATGCCGACGGCTACAGAGAAACTCGGCCCGGTCTCAAGAAGCACTTGCTCAAGGAAAGCGGGAGACTGTGTCCGCGAAAACGGGAGTCCCAGACGGACATCGGTCTCAAATTTGGTTTGCGCATGGGGAAGCAAGCCTTTGAGAAGTGCCCCACCCCCGACAAAAAGTATCGAGGAAATATTGCGACGGTAACGCTCCTGATACTGGAGCATCACGCGCTTCGATTCGGAAAAAATGTACTCGAGCGTCAAGAGCGCGGCGGTTGAGATGTTCTGGTCGCCGCTTTTCCCGGTAATACCGCTCTCTCGTTTGATCTCTTCCGCTTTGGCGACTGAAACGCCGAGCATTCGCGAGAGTGCAAGGGTTATATCCTGGGCTCCCTTATTCACGATATGGGAAGAGCGGACAATGCCGTATTCAACAATGTAGAGTTTTGTGGTTGCCGCCCCCATGTCGATTACCATAATGGGCGTGGTGTTTTGTACAATGGTTGACCGAATCGTCGAAAAAATCTCGATTTCAAAAAAACTTGCCACGAGATTCCCCCTCGCTACCACCGCATTGTATTTCGCAAGTGTTTCGTTATGAATAGCGACAAGAAGCACGTCAACTTTACGAAATTTTGCTTCCTCAACTTCGCCTTCCGCCTCCGCCTCGGAAGAGAGAAACCTCCGCCCCTCCTCCGGCAGAATAAACCAGTCAAGCGCAACCTCAGTGATGGGAACAGGAATATATTTTCGTGCCTCAATGGGAATCATTTTTTTCAATTGCGCCTCATTGAGCATGGGCATTTTTATAAGCGAGATGAGACTTGCGGCAAAAGGAATGGAGATGCCGCAGTTTTTAGTCGTTATATTCGCTTCTTTCAAGACGTCAAGGAGTGCCTCGGCGAGTTTTTCGGCATCAAGATTTACCGCTCGTCCGATCTCAATTCCGGCATACGGGCCAAGCGAAAGCTCGCCGTATGTTTCGAGAACCGCCGCGCCGCGCTCCTTGCGTAATTGCACGACTTTTATGGAGGAAGAGCCGATGTCAATGCCTAAGACCGAGCTGCCCTTATGGAGAAAGCCAAATATACTGCCCCCGAACAGTTTCCCTAGAGGATTTACCATTGATGTCTGTACACAGAACTATGGACTCAGTATACCCCGCTCAAGGATGCTATACAATGAAAATATGCTGCCGCTTCGGTCTTTTTATGACCACATTCTTAATCTCCTGTTGCCGGAATCAGGAAGTCATCTTTTAAAGATTACTGCCGCCGACCTCCTGCCTCACTTCTCAAGAAAAGTTCCCGATGGCGAATATTTTTCTCTTTTCGATTACCGCGACCCTCTTATCCGCGACCTCCTGTTAGCGCTTAAGTTCCGCGGTAAACGCCGCATTGCAAAAATATTCGCCGAAGTTTTATACGATCCTTTGATCGAAGAACTGGCAGATCGCAAACTTTTTTCTTCATTTGAAAAGCCTCTCTTGGTGCCTGTTCCCCTCTCCCACTCTCGTGAGCGGCAGCGAGGCTACAATCAGGTTGAGCTCATCGCGGTAGAACTTGCTGCCCTCGACGGCAACCGGAGTTTCCAGTTGGCAACCGATGCGCTTCAAAAAATAAAAGATACTCCGCCGCAAACCTCGCTTCAAGGCAAAGCAGCGCGGGAGGAAAATATCCGCGGCGCGTTTGCAACTGCAAACGCGCCGCGAATTTCCGAGCGTAATGTTATTCTCCTAGACGACATCACGACAACTGGCGCGACACTCCGAGAAGCCTCCGCCGTGCTCCGCGCCGCCGGCGCAAAACAAATTTTCTGCGTCGCGATAGCGCATTAAAAAATGGGCTGAAATATGGTATCGTTTGCACGTCTGGAGACGTGGCAGAGTGGCCGAATGCGGCTCCGTGCTAAGGAGTTAGGGGAGTAATCCTCTCGGAGGTTCGAATCCTCCCGTCTCCGAAACGAGCCCCGCGAGTGAGGAGCGGGAGGATTCGAACCTGGGAAGGGGTCGGGAAACGGGAGTTTCCCGCGGAGGAAAACAACGAGTGAAGCGAGTGTTAGAAACCGTGGGTTTCTAAAACGCAGCGAACGAAGTGAGCGAGTAATGAGATTCCTCCCGTCTCCGCCAGAAAAGAAATTTTTTATAAATTCATTCATGGCATACATTTACTGGCTCACAATATTTGTTTGGTTGCCTATCATTATTTTGTGGGCAATAAACTGGAAGTACCTCTCGCAATACAAGAAAACATTCTTGTATTGCGTCATATGGGCGCTCATTTTCAGTATCCCGTGGGATATTTGGGCAGTACGAGCAGATATTTGGCGTTTTCCGCAGGACACCAACATCGGAGTTTTGATCGGTGGCTTGCCGCTAGAAGAATATTTTTTCATGATTTTCGTCACTATGTTGGTGTCCACGGTTGCCTTGCTTTTGAGAAAATTTTTTGCGGTACGCGCTAACCCATAAAACACTATGAACTTCGGAATATATTCATACACAGCGACCATTTTAATTTTTTGCGGACTTGCGCTTTTGCTATATGTTGTTGGTCGCCTGCTCCGCAAAAAATCCGCCATGCTTCCTGCGACTGACTGGAAAGCAATTATTTGGACGATGATTATTTTCGCGGTTATTGCCGGCCCCGAGGAATACGTTGCGCTTGCATGGCGGACATGGATATATAATCCGGAGAGAACTTTCAACACGACTTTCTTGGGCGCGGAAGTTGAGACGTACTTATTTATGATTCTTGTATCACTTGTGGTGTCCATAGCAACGCTTGTCTATGCTCGACGCGAAGACAGAAAACGCAACCCTGATTAGCCTTCGGCAAGGTTTTTTTCGGCAAGGTTAAACCTCTCGTCGTTAAGAAGCAGAGCAAGCTCGCTGTGGGGTAAAAATTCCGTTCGAGCTATTTTCAAAATACACCGCAAATTTACACTTTTTGCTTTTCTGCCTCGTAGAGATATACTGTAGACTATTACTCATTAGAATTTTACATGAATACCAAAATTATTATCGGCATTGTAGTGGTTCTTGCGATTATCATCGTCGGCGGCTTTTTCCTCCTCGGGCAGAACGGGACTGAAAATCTGCTCCCGGAAGTTTCGGGGCTTATTCCCGATGAGACGGGGGCACCCGCGGCTGGTACTCCTTCCTCTAATAACATGCCAGTCATTGGCGGAAGCGAGAACCCGGGAGAGCAGCCGAGCCAGGGCGACATGCCTAACGCGGCCGCTACCATCACCTACTCTGCAAGCGGCTTCAGCCCAAATCCGGTCACTATTAAAAAAGGAGAAACGGTAATCTTCGTCAATGAAAGCGGACACGACATGTGGATTGCTTCCGCAATGCATCCGACACACGCGGTCTATCCGGAAAAAACACCCGGGGACTGCTTCGGAAGCGCTTTTGATGCCTGCAAAGGAATCTCTTCGGGACAATCGTGGTCATTTACGTTTAACTCGGTTGGTGAGTGGGGCTATCACGACCATCTTTCGACCAAAAATTTCGGGAAAGTTATAGTCAAGTAACAATGGTGTATGGGAAATGAAAGAGTAGTTTCTCTCCTCTTTCGTATTGGAGTTGCGTTTGCGTTTCTCTATCCCCCAATTTCAGCACTTTTGAATCCTGCCGCCTGGGTTGGCTACTTCCCGCCGTCCTTTCTTGATTTGTTTTCAGGACAGGAGTTGTTTCTTCTTCATTCCTTCGGCATTTTCGAAGTTCTGATAGCGCTCTGGATTCTCTCCGGCAAAAAAATCTTTGTCCCAAGCGCCGTCGCCACACTTTCTCTTCTTGCCATCGTTGCGTTCAACTTCTCCCAAATAGACGTGGTATTTCGTGACCTCTCTATCGCCGCCGCAGCTGCCGCGCTTGCGGTACAAAACTATCCGCGTATCGCGCTCGCGACAACCTTCACTACCCGTTTGTCAAAAACCGACGGGATAATGTAATCCGGCCGAGGTTTCTTGACGACGGCAGCAAGCGCTTTGGCGGCGTTGAGTTTCATTCTCTCGGTGATCTGCCGCACGCCATGGTCAAGTGCGCCGCGAAATACGCCGGGAAAGACAAGCGCGTTGTTGACCTGATTGGGAAAGTCCGATCGCCCCGAGGCAACCACGGCGGCGCCCGCATGATGCGCGAGATTGGGCATAATTTCAGGGATGGGATTGGCAAGTGCAAACACAATAGGCCGTTTTGCCATACTTTGCACATGCGCTTCCTTAATGGTGTTTGGTCCCGAGACACCGACAATGGCGTCGGCACCCTGAAGCGCCACTCCAATATCGCCTTGAAGATGGCGGCGATTTGAAATTTTTACCAATTCTTTTTTCATGGGCGTCAGACCATGCCGATGAGTCCCCAAAATGCCTTTGCTATCAAGCACGATAAGCTCACCAACTCCGTAGCGATGGAGGAGCTTAGCAACCGCTGTACCCGCCGCGCCCGCACCGGCAATCACGATAGTCGCTTTTCCGAGCGGCTTCTTTACGACTTTGAAAGCGTTCATAAGCGCCGCGAGCACCACGATCGCTGTACCGTGCTGGTCGTCGTGCATCACGGGAATATCCAAAGTCTCGATGAGACGCCGTTCAATCTCAAAACAGCGCGGAGCGGAAATGTCTTCTAGGTTAATGCCGCCGAAAACCGGCGCGATATTTGTAACGGTTGTTACAATTTCATTGACATCTTGAGTCGCAAGAACAATAGGAAACGCGTCAATGCCGGCGAACTCTTTAAAAATCATCGCTTTACCCTCCATCACCGGCAGCGCCCCTTCGGGTCCGATATTGCCGAGTCCCAAAACTGCCGAGCCATCTGACACGATGGCAACGGTGTTTCGCTTTATGGTGTAATCGCGAATCTCTTTCTTGTGCTTTGCAAGATAGGAGGAAACCGCACCAACACCGGGAGTGTAAAAAAGACTTAAATCAGCACGAGTGCGAAGCGATGCCTTCGACTGTACCGCTATTTTCCCTCCAAGTTTTTTATGTATTTGCAGTGAGCGCTTCCCGATGTTAGATGCCATAAAGTTTGTACAGTATACCTTGGGAAGGCAGTTTGGCGAGCGTTAGTACCGTCGGTGTCTAAAAACAAAAAATGGTTCGGGGTATACTTAATTGCACGTATGCTCTTCAACATGCCGAAACGAATACCACTGCGCATAAAGCTCATTGCTCTTTTTATCCTCATTGGACTGGTGCCGCTTCTCACCGTTACCGCAATCACGATTACCCAACTCGAAAACACTCAGCGCCAAAATGCTCTTGATCATGCCAATCAGATTGCAAAAACTACGCGGGAAGAAATAAACACCTTTATTGTTTCCCAATTCAGCGTTCTCGAAAGCATCCAAACGGTATATCCCGTTCTTGCCCTGAAGCAGCGTGAAAATTTCGTCGAACAAATCCTATTTCTCTCCAACACTTTCACCGATCTCTCCATCTTAAATAACGAGGGAAAAGAAATTGTTCGGAAAAACCGCATTGAGGTGGTAAAGCCGGAAGACCTGCGGGTTCAGTCAGCCATGAGCAAATTCATCGTTGCCCGTGACCATGGCGCCTATATCGGCCCCTTGTACCTTGCAAGCGGCAAACCCTTTTTCACTCTTTCTATTGCGCTTCGCTCCGCAGGAGGAGAATTCCTCGGTGTTGCCTCCGCTGAAGTTGACGCGCGAATTCTTCAGGACGTGGTCAAAGAAGCCTCCACGGTCGAAGAATCGGGGCATGTCTACATTGTCAACCAGCAAGGCATCGTTATCGCCCACCCTGATATTTCCCTAGTGCTTGCGGGAACTGACTTCTCGTCAATTCCCTCGGTGCGCGCGGCGCTCTCAAAAACCGCCATCGACTCCCTGCAAAGTTATGTCAATGACGCGAAGGAAGAGGTCATCGGGACCGCCATCCCAATCGAACTTTCTGTTGGGGTGTTCAGCACCGAAAAAACAATTCTTGCCCCAAGCTGGTACATCATCACGGAGCAACGCGCAGCGATTGCTCTCCGTATTGTGCGGGAAATGCTTTATTTTGAGCTTATTCTTCTTGCTTTTGCAACGCTTGCCGCAACCACTGCCGCCATCTTCGTTGCGGGTAATGTTGTGCAGCCGATTGGTCTTATTCTCTCTGGTCTTCAGCAATTCGGACAAAATAATTTAAGTTACCGCGTACAGGTCAAAAGCAATGACGAAACGCGAGACCTCGCGGACGGTTTCAATCACATGGCAGAAAATCTTGGAAAGTCGGTCGCGGAACTCAAAGAAGAACGCGAGGCTATCGCCGTAGAACGCAATAAACTTTCACTGGTACTCTCCGGCATCAATGACGCCGTTATCGCCATCGACCAAAGCGGCAAAATCATTACCTGGAACAGCGCCGCGGAAAAACTCATCGACGTACCGGGAACAAAGGCGATTAACCTTCCGGTTGACGAAATTGTCATTATTAAGACAGACAGAAAAAAGATTTCCTACCTTGAGTATGCCCCGGCAACCGAAAATGATCCTCCATACCGCAATGACTCCGTTACGGTCCTTCGTAAAAATGGCCGGGCCGCAACAGCGTCACTTTTGGTCTCAACGCTTTCCGCAAGTCCCGGCGTTAACATCGGCTGGATCCTCACGCTCCACGACCGAACCAAAGAGCAGGTAGTCGAGAGTATCAAGCGGGAATTCGTTTCAATCGCCGCCCATCAGCTGAGGACTCCCCTGACCACAATCAAATGGGCGACGGACATGTTTTTAAACGGCTACGCCGGAAAACCCTCAGGAGAGCAAACCTCGCTCATTGAAAAAGCCAATCAAAGCACGGATAGGATGATTATGCTCGTGAACGACCTTCTTAACACCGCACGCCTTGAGGACGGGAGGCTCGTCGGAGATCTCAAACCGACTGATATTGTCAAGCTTATGGAGGCTGTCTTGAATAATGAAAAAGAGGCCATCGCAAAGAAGGGGCACGCGGTAACCTTCGTACCGCCAAAAGAAAAACTTCCCCTCCTGGTGCTTGACAGTGAGACAATGAGTCTCGCTTTTCAAAACCTCCTAGAAAATGCGATCCGTTACACAAAACCCCGCGGGAAAATAGCCGTCACCATGCAGCGACAGGGAGATAAGCTTCGTATCGCTGTTGCTGACAACGGCGTTGGTGTTCCGGAGGACCAGCGGGATCGTCTTTTTACCAAATTCTTCCGGGGCAAAAACGTGCTCAATATGGAAACGGAAGGTTCCGGTCTCGGGCTTTTTATTACTAAAAACATTATTGAGACTCATGGGGGAAGTATCTCTTTCTCCTCTGCTGAAGGTGAAGGCACCACCGTTGTCATCAGCCTCCCGCTAAGTTCCATCGACAAAAGCCCGCTTCCCTCCCCTCTTTCTTTTACTCAGCTCGCAGAGAGCCACGGCCGTAAGGCCGTGGCTGAACGCGAGGGGAGACGAAGGGGGTCGGGGAAACTGTAGTTTCTCCGTGGAGGAGAACAGTTCTTCCCCAGTTTTGGGGATTTCCTTTTCCAAAACTGGGGAAGAACGTCAGGAACCGAGGGTTCCTGAAGTGAAGATGCCACGGCTGTAAAGCCGTGGGGCTTCACAAAAGAGCTCGGAACAAAAAAATTCGCAAAGAAAATGCCTGAATGAGGGATGTTACAATAGCAAGATGTTGCCGAGAGACCTTGTCTTGTCTTGTTTCCGCCTTACGCAAGTACAGGAGCGCGCGCTTCGGAAACTCGGTATCGCAACCATTGCCGACCTCTTTCGTCATTTCCCGTCTCGCTATGAAGAAGGCTCAAGGACAGAACCAATCGGAGAACTCGCTCCGGGCGAGGAGGTTACTGTGTATGGCACGCTCTCTAACCTCTCAATAAGAAAAGCCTTCCGGAGCAAAGTGCCGATCGCCGAGGCGATACTTCGAGATTCCACTGGAAGCATTAAGATTATCTGGTTCAACCAGCCCTATCTCGCTAAGATGCTCCCCGAAGGAGTCTCACTTTCGATGCGTGGCCGGGTTTCGGGAAAAGAAGGGCGACTCTATATTTCCAATCCGCAAACCGCGGAAATGGCCCCGCGGTCTCCGGGCGGACCGCTTTTTGAGGAGGGGCCGGCGCTTCTTCCTATATATCCCGAAAGTCGAGGGGTTACGTCGCTTTGGTTCTATTACGCAATCCAAAAAATTTTCAAAACGGGCATTCTTGAGAAGCTCGACGACCCTATTCCTCCAGAGATTCTCAAGCGCTACAACCTCCCCTCGCTTCCCACGGCGCTTATTTTTGCGCATACGCCGAGGAAAAGCTCTGACGCCCTTGCGGCACGCAAGCGCTTCGCCTTTGAAGAAGTTTTTTTGATTCAGCTTGGGAAACAACAGGCGCGCCGCTCCTATGATGAGAAGCCGACCTTTACTATCGTTGTCAATACCGCTGGCCTTGAAAAATTTATTGGACGTTTCCCTTTTATGCCGACCGCGGCACAAACACATGCAATTGAAACCATTCTCAAAGATTTTGAAAAATCACACGCCATGTCTCGCCTTCTTGAGGGCGATGTGGGCTCAGGAAAAACCGCCGTTGCGGCGGCAACGGCCTATGCCACTATCGTAAGCCGCCCCAAGGGGCAAGACTTCGGCAATCTGCAAGTCGCCTACATGGCTCCTACTGAAATCCTTGCCAAACAGCACTTTGAATCATTCATAAGATATTTTGAATATCTCCCAGTAAATATTGGCCTTATCACCGGAAGCGGATGCAAGAAATTTCCTTCAAAGGTTTCGCCGAACAAAGCAACGGATATTTCGCGTGCCCAGCTTTTGAAATGGGTGGCAAACGGAGAAATACCGATTCTCATCGGGACACACGCGCTCATTCAAAAATCCGTGCGCTTTAAACATCTCGCCTATGTCATTATCGATGAACAGCACCGCTTCGGTACGGCACAGCGCTCCGCACTCGCCAAGAAAGAACATCTTCTGCCGCACCTCCTCTCAATGACCGCCACGCCGATTCCCCGCACGCTTGCGCTTACGATTTATGGAGACCTTGATCTCACTCTTCTTGACGAAATGCCGCACGGACGAAAGTCCATAATTACCGAGATTGTCGGTTCACAAGGACGCGCGCAGATGTATGAAAAAATTCGCGAAGAACTTCGTAAGGGCCGGCAAGCCTATGTGATTTGTCCGCGCATAGACGAGCCAGACCCAACGAAAGAGCTGGCGCTTCTTGCAAAATCAGTCAAGGCGGAAGCGGCGCGCCTCAAGAAAGAGGTTTTTCCTGAATACGAAATTGGGATACTGCATAGCAAACTTACAACAAAAGAAAAAGATCGAATCATGGCAGAATTTGCATCGGGGAAAATTCAGATTCTTACCGCAACTTCCGTCGTTGAGGTCGGTGTCAATGTGCCCAATGCCACCGTCATTCTCATTGAAGGCGCGGAACGGTTCGGCCTCTCACAGCTCCACCAGCTTCGAGGCCGCGTCATTCGAAGTAACCATCAGGCATTCTGCTTTGCTCTTGCTGAAACAAAGGGTAAGACTTCCCTTGAGCGATTAAAGGCACTACAGACTGCCAAAAACGGGTTCGAACTCGCGGAGCTTGATTTGAAATTGCGCGGCGCCGGACAACTTTGGGGAGGCAGACAATGGGGTATCTCGGACGTTGCGATGGAAGCGATGCAGAATTTAAAAATGGTCGAGGCGGCGCGCACTGAGGCGCGCAATCTTTTGAACGAAGACCCGAAGCTCCTCAAGCACCCAAACCTCCGCGAGGCAGTTGCCTCGCGGAGCGAGGAGCTTCATTTTGAATAGTCATTGCGCGCGCTAGGATTCGAACCTAGAACCGGACGAATATAAGTCGCCTGCTCTACCATTGAGCTACGCGCGCAGATTTTTAATGTACCCTATAAAAATATTAAATCAATGTATCGAAATTCCTACAAAATGCGAACGCCGGCCCCTTCGGGACCGGCGTCTATGGTTAGGACTGTTGTTGCCACCGTTGCCAGGGCCAAGTGAGCGAAGTCGCGAGCAGGCCGATAACGGCAAAGGTAACGCCGTTAAAGACCTTACTGTTATGGTACTCGCTGACGGGGCCTTTCCGGATATCGCGCATGGCATACAGAAGCGCTACCACAAGATACAGCCCTACACCGATGATAATGGGACGCAGATTCATCATTCACCTCCTCCCGGTATAGTACACGAAGGCGTTTGTTTTGATAACCCTGCGAAAACCGTGGGGGCTCGACCCTTCCTCAATTTTAAAAGAGGTGATTTTGTGCTACCCTCTTTGTTAATGCCTTCAAAACCTCGGCACATCATTAAATCCCAGCAGTTCGACCGGGCGTTGCTCGGGGAACTTTTCTCCCTCGCCGATCGGTTAGAACACGAATCAAAAGAGGCGCTCCACGGAAAGATTCTTGCTTGTCTTTTTTACGAACCGAGTACCCGTACTCGGTTTTCATTTGAAACCGCGATGTTGCGTCAAGGCGGCAGGGTCATTGTCACGGAGAATGCTCACGAGTTCTCTTCAGCCGCAAAAGGCGAGACGCTTGAGGATACTATCCGAGTTGTCGGCAACTATGCCAATGCCATCGTACTGCGACACAATAAGGAAGACGCTCCCGAGCGTGCCGCAGCGGTCTCGGCGGTTCCGATTATTAATGCCGGAGCCGGAGCCGGCCAGCATCCAACGCAGGCGCTCCTTGATTTATACACCATCAATCGTGAGTGTCACACCATTGACGGCATTTCCATCGCCCTTGCGGGAGATTTAAAATACGGAAGAACCATTCGCTCTCTTGCGTATCTTCTCGGAAAATTTAACAACGTCACCATCACCTTCATTTCTCCACCGGAGCTACGAGTCGGGGATGACATCAAGGCATACCTGAAGCGTCACCGGGTTTCATACCGGGAAGTTGGAACGCTTGAGGAAGCCATCGGAGATGTCCAGGTGCTGTATCAAACACGCATACAAAAAGAACGCTTCCCTGACCCGCTCCAATACGAAGGACTTAAAAATGTCTACCGTGTTGATCGAACGCTTGCCGAGCGTATGCAAAAAGGAGCCATTATCATGCACCCCCTGCCCCGCAACGACGAGATCGCTCGCGAAGTCGACGATATGCCGCAAGCCGCCTACTTCCGGCAAGCCCGCTATGGGCTTTTTGTTCGCATGGCGCTTTTGCGATGGGTATTTAACAGCGGCTAAGCCTGAGAAACGCCAATGAAATTGCGCGGTATTGAATTTGGCCCCTGCCTCGACGCCGCTGGTGTGCGTGGTTTTTTCGGAGAAGGATGGTGGTTCCACCATCTCCCGCTTGCAAGATTCGTGTTTAATTTTACGGGGTCAACCCGGGTCGCAAAGACCGCCACGCTCCTTCCCCATAGAGGCAACATGCCGCTTCGAGGAAAAGAGAAACGCTACGGCCCCCGAGAATTATTCCCGCGCTGTATCTGGTGGAGCTGGTCCCGAGGGATCGCTCTTAATGCCGTCGGTTTAAGCGGGCCCGGCACTCAGGAACTTTTTGCCCAAGGTCTCCTTGCCGATGAAAAAGCTCCTTTCATGATCTCGGTCATGCCCGTCAGTTATTCGCAGAAGGAGCGTTTGGAGGAATTTCAGAAATTTTGCGTACTCCTTGAACATGAGCTTCGAAAGGCTCGCCTGCCGATTGGACTTCAAATCAACCTAAGTTGCCCGAATACCAAACTTGACCCGCATGAACTCGCCCGTGAAGCCACTCTTTTCCTCGACGAGGCTTCGAGACTCAACATTCCGCTCGTGGTAAAAATCAATATTCTCGTTCCTCCCGAAGCGGCACAAAGTATCGCGCGCCACCGCGCCTGCGACGCTCTCTGCTTTAGCAATACTATCCCCTTCGGAGAACTGCCGGAAGCAATTCCGTGGAAACGCTGGTTTCCGGAAGGCTCTCCTCTTGCGCGACGAGAAGCTTCTTTTGGAGGAGGGGGTCTTTCGGGTTCTCCGCTCTTACCGCTCGTCGCGGAATACCTGCGGCAACTGCGCACCCTGGGTATTGAAAAACCTCTGAACGTAGGAGGCGGGATTCTTAGTCGGCGCGACGTGGATACCTTGGTCCAAGCGGGATTGCGCCGAGGCATAGATTCCATTTTCATCGGTTCGGTTGCGATGTTACGGCCGTGGAATATCCGCTCCGTCATCCGCCGTGCACACCAACTGCTGGCCTAACTCCTACACTATGGAGACCGAAGAAAAAATCGGATGGGATGAGGAAAGCGGCTCCTATCGACTGCCCATGCCGGCGAACCTCCACGTGCACTTTCGTGAGGAGCCCGAGATGATGGAGCTCGTTATCCCGGAGACCGCGAAGCGCTACCGCTACGCTACGGCGATGCCAAACCTCGGCGCAAACCGCATCCGCACTCCCTCCCAAGCAATCGAGTATCGGAAAAAGATTCTTTCAATCGCGCATAAAACGAATCCTCATTTTGATGTGAACGTTCCGCTCTATCTGGAACCGGATACCGCACCCGAGGTGGTACGCGAAGGCTTTGAGCGCGGAGCGTGGATTGCCGCGAAACTCTATCCAAAAGCTGGAACGACCCATTCCGATTATGGACTTGATTTTAATGCACTTGGAGTACTCGACGAAGTATTTGAAGTTATGCAGGAAATCGGCATGGTACTTCTCGTGCATACCGAATTGGTACAGGAAAAAGACGGCAGCGAGATAGACCCCTTTAGGCGCGAAGAACGGGGACTCTTTATGGTCCAAGAAATTCTCAAACGCTTTCCCGATCTCAAAGTAGTGATCGAACATCTTAGTTCCAAAAAAGGAGTGGAAGTGGTGCGTGGTTGGCAGAAAAAAGGCTGCCCCGTGGAGGCAACGGTTGCGCCGCAGTATCTGGTGTGGAATCGCACGCGGCTCTTTCAGGGAGGCCTTAATCCGGCGGACTACTCTATTCCCGTGCTTAAAGAGGAGGAGGACCGACAAGCGCTTGTGAGCTTTCTCCTTGAGGGTGGCGGGTTTCTCGGCACTGACTCGGCACCGCACCCCATCAGCATAAAATCGCGCGGTCGTGGATGTCCGGGTGGAGTTTTTAATGAGCCAGTCGGACTTTCCATCTACTTTTCTCTCTTCAAAGATTCCGGCAGGGAAGGTTGGTTTGAGAAATTTGTGCGTTTCGCCTGCCAAAAGGGTCCCGCGTTTTACGGTATCCCCGCGCCCAAGGAACAGGCGCTTCTTAAAGAATCGCCCTCCAAAGTGCCTGAGCTTTTTGGAGAAGGAAGCGGAGCTATTGAACCTATGGGGGCGGGCGAAACCATACCCTGGCAAATCGAACGCCTCGCGTAGTCTCGCTTTAACCCGCCCTAGAGTGAATCGAGGAGCGGCAATATTTCTTTTCTGGGTCTTTTTATGTGACAATGAAAGCAGAGGGAGGTTCCTATGACACATCAGTGCCTCTTTGACTGCAAGACAGCGAAGAAACACAACGATCGGTGGTTCATCGACGGTGAATCAAGACCCTACTGCAGGGAAGCCTGTGCAGAATCGAGTGCGCGTATGCGTGGGATGGTGATTTGCGGTTCATGCGGCACCTTTGGGAACGGGTCTCTTCGCAGGATTCTCATGGTGGCAAAACCAAGCGGCCCGGGCCTTAAAGAACCTCAGATAAAACGGGATAGCCGACAACTTGAACTGCTCCCCTGGCCGTTCATATGACCCGTCCACTTTGTGGACGGGTCATCGTACAATATGTAATGCTCTTTCCCGACGCGCGAAGCGGTCGAGACTTTTTTATTATGGTTGGTGTTCGATATCTTTCTTCTGCTTCGGTGTGATGCCATTCGCGATGAGAAGCTTTTCAAAATCTTCCCGCTCCACCGTTTCTACTTCAACAAGCTTCGCGGCGATCGCATCGAGTGCCCCGCGGTGTTTTAGGATGACGCTCTCGGCTTTCTTGTATGCCTCATCCACAATGCGGGATACTTCCCCGTCAATTTCCGCCGATACCTTCTCCGAATACTCCCTGCCGCCAATCCCCGCCCCAAACAAGGGATGTCCGCCTTCGCTCTCAAGCGCCATGGGTCCCATTTTCTCCGACATGCCGTAGCGGGTCACCATATTCCGCGCAAGAGCGGTCAAGACTTGCAGATCACTCGAAGCGCCAGTCGTTAAATCGCCGTAGACTAATTTTTCCGCAACGTAACCCCCGAGCGACACCGCGATGTCATCGAGAAATTCGTTGCGCGATTGCATGCGTTTGTCTTCAAAGGGAAGCTTCAGCGTGTAGCCGGCGGCACGTCCGCGGCTGATGATTGAAATTTTGTGCACCGGATCGGCATACGGAAGAATCGAGGAAACAAGCGCATGTCCCGCCTCGTGGTAGGCGGTGATTTCTTTTTCCTTGGCGTTTAAAATGTGGCTCTTGCGCTCCGGGCCGAGCATCACCTTCTCAATCGAGCGGATGAGATCGTATTGGGAAATTTTCTTGCGGTTTTCTCGTGCCGCTAAAATCGCTCCCTCGTTCATAAGCGAGGAAAGATCGGCGCCGGAGAATCCCGGGGTACGCTCGGCAACGACAGAAAGTTTCACGTCCTCCGCAAAAGGCTTCTTGCGCGCATGAATTTCCAAAATCTCTTCGCGCTCCTTGCGGTCGGGAACGTCAATGGTTACCCGCCGGTCAAAGCGCCCGGGGCGCAAGAGCGCCGGGTCAAGAACATCCGGCCGGTTCGTCGCGGCAAGCACGATAACTTTTTCGTTCGGCTCAAAACCGTCAAGCTCGACGAGAATTTGATTCAGGGTCTGTTCGCGCTCGTCGTTGCCGCCGCCCACCCCCGTGCCGCGCACGCGCCCCACCGCATCAATTTCATCGACAAACACAATCGCGGGCGCCGCTTTTTTCGCCATATGGAAGAGGTCCCGCACTCTCGAAGCGCCGACACCGACAAACATCTCAACAAACTCGGAACCCGAAATCGAAAAGAAGGGAACTCCAGCTTCGCCTGCGACGGCCCGAGCGAGCAATGTTTTTCCGGTTCCCGGCGCGCCCATAAGCATCACTCCTTTCGGAATGCGCGCCCCGATATCAAGAAATTTTTTGGGATTCCGCAGAAAATCGACGATTTCGGTAAGCTCCTCTTTCGCCTCACGCGCGCCAGCAACATCTTTAAACGTTACCCGCTGATTTTTATCCGCCGGGTCAATCATCCGCGCCTTGGATTGTCCGAAGGTGAATGCCTGCATGCCGGCGCCGCGCACCTGACGGGACAAAAACCAAAGAAAGAAAACAATGAAAACGAGAGGGATAAGAAACGGGGCGAGATTGGCAAACCAAAACCGAAGGCCGCTCGGGTTTTGCACTTCGACGGAGATTTTGCTCAGTTTCTCCGGCAAAACACCGTAATTTTTAAGCGATTCTGAAAGCGGCGTATCGGTTTCTTTCTTCGATTCTTTCGCGATATCGCCAACATAGGTGAGACTGAGGATGTCTCCCTTCACGATAACAGAGACGACTTTGCCCGTATTAATATCCGCGGCAAGTTGCGAGAGTGCCACATTTTCCTTTTCCTTCTGATTCTCTGCGATAAAGGAATAAATACTGAGAAGTATCAGGAAAATAAGAATGGTGCCGGCAAGATTTGCCCAAAACTGCCGCCCGCCGGGCAAATTCCCGCCGGCTCCCTTTTTTTGGCTTTTCTCCTTGGTATTTCGTCTGAAGATATCCATGTTAGAGTGGTTATTATACACAGAAACGACACAAAGAAAAGTCCATGGCAAGTCTCACCCCGGTACCACAAACACTTCGCGTTTGGCTACGGGGCAAGTCGAAAACAGAAAAAGAATGAACTTAATAGAGAACAAAAAGGCCCGCTTTAACTATGAAATTCTCGAGACCTACGAGGCGGGTTTGGAGTTGCTTGGTTTCGAAGTGAAATCGCTCCGAGCGGGTCATGGACAACTTGAGGGCGCACATGTCGTCGTACGTGGTGGCGAAGCGTACTTGGTGGGAGCAACTATACCTCCTTACCAAACCGGCAATACCCCGAAAGAGTATGACCCGGCGCGAACACGGCGGCTCTTACTTACCAAAAAAGAACTCGGTGAGCTCGCCCAGTATGAAAATAAGAAAGGCTTGACAATAGTGCCCCTTTCAGTATATAATAAAAATTCACGGTTAAAACTCTCGGCGGCGGTTGCTCGCGGCAAGAAAAAATACGATAAGCGCGAGGTACTCAAGAAGCGCGATACCGAGCGAGAAATTCGGCGAACATTGAAAACAGAATAATCGATTGCGAAAAGTGGGTTTATTTGGGAGAAACAAATGTCGGCTAAGAAAGTTGCGAAGCAAATTGCCGAGCAGTTTGCAAACACTGCAACCAAGGTACTCGCTACCAAGGCTGCGAGGTCTCAGCGAGAAAAAGCTCTGAGACGTCTTACAGACAAACTCGTAAGAAAAAAGAAAACCTACCACTAGGGTGACTGCGGTCACCCCTCACTTTTCGCAATCGATGCGAATACAAATTTTGGGGATGCCAGGCATCGACAAGGAATATTTTTCAGTTGTGCAGGTGAAGCTGGAGTAACTTCTTAAACTGCTCCACACCGATACATGCAAACGCATTATCGAAAGTGAAAGCTGGTTTTGCGGCACTGTTCGCACAGCCTGCTTACGCTGTAGCCTAATTTTTTAGACTACCATCTCGGCAGAGACTGCCTGACTATTTGCCAGAGGTGTTATATCGTCAGGATAAGATATGGCGCATGCTCGGCGCCATGTACGAAAATCAAGAGCTCGAGGGACTGCGATTTGGTTTGTTTTTAACGCAGTGTCTTTAAAACACAAAGCACACTAAACTTGTAGATTCATCTGAAAACCTTTCTTGCACGGCGGTTCGACTCCGCCCATCTCCATAGAAACAAAAACCAGCTCGCCGAAAGGCGGGCGTTTTTTGTCTATGGAGATGGGAGCATGCAAATTGCTTTGCATGCGGCGGTAGTCGAACAGTCGGAGGCATCCTGAGCTTGCGAAGGAGCCGAGACGGGCTCGAGAGTACTTATGAGCGAAGCGAATTAGTAACTCGTGAGGCGACTCCGCCCATCTCCACAAAATTAACGAGCCGTAATCGGCGACTATAATTTTGTAGGATGCCGACATTCATATGTCGGCGCCACAAAATAAATCGCGAGTGGCTCCACATACATATTATTCACGTTCTTCCATATCGCGTAATGCGCGTCATTACGGATTGGAGGTTCTATTTTGATTGCGCCAAGTTTCCGAAACACTAGCCTATAAGAACCCCTATCAAAAAACAAAACGGGCCTTGGATGGGCCTCGGAGTAACGCGGATAAAGAAAAGAGGTGGCACTACCGCACGCTCTCATAAACTCTATCGCTTGTGCCTTTGCTAAAAACAATCTGCCATAGCTGAATCCGTCTCGACTTGAAAGCGCCAGCAAAACTGTTGAAGTAGTATCTAAACATTCGATAAAAAGTTTCTGAATAACGGTTTTCTATGTTCGTCCAATTCTTTTGAAAATTGGCATCCCACGCTCGCAAAGTGTCGTGGTAATAAGGCCCGAAGTTGTGCAAGTCTTCCATTACAAAAATTCCCTCGCTCGCCTTGGCCAGTTGCTTTGCAGATGGAAGCATCCCATTCGGAAAAATGTACTTATCTGACCATGGATTTCCACTGGTCGAAGTCACGTTTTGACCTATGGTGTGCAAAAGGAAAAGTCCATCGTCTCCTAAAGATTCATTTACTATCTCCATCACTCTCCTGTAGTTTTTATAACCGACATGCTCGATCATCCCAATCATCGTAATTTTGTCGAACTTTTCTCCAGACAAATCCCTATAATCCATTTTTCGGATCTCGACTGGCAACCCAGCAACGTATTGGCGCGCATACTTCAGTTGCTCGTCCGAAATGGTAATACCAACAACTCGACACTTGTACTTTTCAGCAGCAAATTTTGCAAAACCACCCCAACCACAACCGATGTCAAGCAGATTGTCGCCCTGTTTTAATTGAAGCTTTCTGCAAATGAGGTCGAGTTTCTTTTCTTGTGCCTCGTTCAGATTATCTGTTTCGAGAAAATACCCGCAGGTATATTGATTGTATGGGTCTAAAAATGATAGGTACAAATCATTGCCGAGGTCGTAATGCCGTTCAATGACTTCTTTAGCACGGATCCTCGACTGTAAATTCAAGAGAGTCGCCTTTACGGTTAATAAAACAAGCGGAAGTGTTTTCGCGTTAGCATATTGCCCTGATCGTAATATTTTTTCGATAAATAAATCGACTCGCTCGCAGTCCCACCATTTTTCCATATAGGCTTCTCCCAATCCAAATGATCCATAAACCAACACACGTCGGTACAATCTTTCGTCGTGCACTTGGATATCCCACGGGTGATCGCCATTTATTTCTACACCTGCCTTTTTCAAAATGTTTTGAACCACTTCTTTCTCATTAAACATAAGCAAATATTACCTCGGATACGCCTTCAATTTTAGGGGGTTCTAACTTCGGTCAGTGAACTGGTCTAGACAACCCTTTCTCCACATGTTTTTGCAAATTCTACAAAAGCTTTTATATACGTCATATTTTCGTTTTCCTCCAAAGAGGTTCTCCTTCGACAAGCTCAGGATAAATAACGTCATTCATTGAGACTCCACTGATATAGAACAATGTAGAAGAATAAAATCTTCCTTCCCGTTGTTTGCGCACAGTGTCAAAAAACAGACTGACGGCTTGACCATCAGTCTGTTTTTTCATTCCCGGAAACTATTACTGGAAAAGTCTCACAAACCACCCAAAGAGACTGAACTTGCTTTCGTTCGTCTGGATAAAGTTCAAGGTGTTTGTGTTCACTTCCTCAAGGGCCTTGATTTGCGCATCCAGGACAACTTTCACCACGTCGTCTGTCGCTCGCTCCTTCGCTTTCGTCAGACGGTCAATGCTGTTTTGAGTAGTAACCACTTCGCTTCTGAGTGCGCCGATATTTTTATAATCCGTACCGATGAGAAATGTCTTGAGTCCGCCTCGTACTTCAATCGCTTCCTTTGCTTTTGTAACGTGCTCGTTTGATACTTCTTGCTCTTGCGCAACGGCGAGAATCTCCCCACCGATATTATTGTCTTTACCCGCAAGATCAACGAGCGCTTGCACGGTTTCGGCAACCTTGCTTCTCTGCTCCTCGCTCACCTCCTTGCCCTTGTCACTCTGCGCCAACGCAACGGAAGCAGAGAAAGCAACGAGCAGAAGCGAGAGAGTGGCCGCAGTAAAAACATTTCTTGTTCTCATATACACATTGATTATACTAATAATATTACTTATTTCTTCCCTTGCCTCCGGTTGGAGAACTGAAATAGTCGCTTAATCCATTTACCTGTAACTGTACCTCTCGGTCAATGCGATTTTCAAGAGTATAAACGCCTGTTTTGCATTGCGAGCTTACCTCGGTATCGGTAAGCTGGCCTTTGGAGTAGAGGTATAGCTCAGCTTCGCAATCGTTCGTGATGTAGTAGGCTTCGGTGATTACCGATATAATGTTGCCGTATACGGTCATGCCATATCCCCCGTGGAGCAACCCATCGCCGTTCCCGGTAAGGGGAGTTAGCGCCGCGAGCATTTTCTCGGCAAGAGGTTTATCTTTCTTTTCGTTGTAAATAGTAAGGGTGCCGTCATATGCCTGCTCGGTTGAGCCGTTATGATGGACTGATACGAGCACATCGCATTTGTCACCTACGCCGTCATTGTTCAGGTCAAATTCGGCACACCTGGCAATGGCGTCATTGACACGGTCTTTTCTTGTTGGTAAGCGATCGGCAATCACTACCTCTGCGCCTAATCCTTTAAGTTTTACTTCAAGTGCCGCAACCACATCCCAATTTACGTCGGCTTCAATCACGCCGTATTTTTGATTTGGGGCTCCAGTATCGGATACTGATGAACCATGCCCGGCGTCCAGTGCAATAATTTTACCATCGAAAGGGTCGGAGGCACCGACGGGAAGTGCCAAAAATAACGCCAGTCCCAAAACAGCCATGTTTTTCATGTCCTTAATATTACACCTAACTGATAGTGCTTGCAAAACCCACGTGATTATTGCAAAAAGTAATTTTCTGTGGTATTAAAATAATGGCACACAAACCTTGAAGGGGTTCCTAAAATGGCCTATACGCCACGACTGTCAGATTTCCAGCGCCGCGCTTCCGTAGCCCAAGCCGAGCTCGACCAGCAGTTTGAGCGGGTCAAGAAAAGCGGTTTTCTGAAGCCCCCGAAGAAGAAAGGACTTCAAGTCGGGACAATTTCCGCTCGGCAGGGTCGGAACAGTAAGACGGTCGTCGTCGAGAAGAAGACGGCTCCGCGCGTCAGCCCAGAACAGGTCCGTCAGAAGCTGGCCGAAGACGATATCAAACGAAGGGAGAAGGTCTTGGCCAATATCTTGGCCGAAGCCGCGCGAAAGCGACAGGAGAGCGAGGCGGAGCAGACGCTCCGCAACAAGGCACTTCCGGTCGAACAGCGCATCGCGGCAGCCAAGCTCCTCAGCTTCGCTATCGCCTTCCGTGGTCCGGAAGACTCTCCGCGCCGGATCATCTTCCGGCATCCCAAGACCCGGGAGCGTATCGCGATAATGCTCCCCAAAGGCAAGAACCATCGTCGGCAGATGAGCCAACACTTCCGGCACTGATACCGACAGCCGCGCTGCCCCGGCCAATATGGGCAGCTTTTTTTATGGGTTTTCTTCCCTCACAGTTTTCAGATTGACGATAAGGAAATTTCCCCTGCCTGCCGGCAGGCAGGGGAAATTATCCTTGACTCGACTCCGTCCACCTCCACTAGAGATAACATCACGCTCAGGACAACGGTTTTACTCAACTCGCAGGAAGCCGCGGCCGTGAGGCCGTGGATGAATGCGAGGAGAGACGAAGGGGGTCGGGGAAACTGTAGTTTCCCCGTGGAGGAGCACAGTCCTGCCTGTTCGAGAAGAACAGGCAGGACGTCAGGAACCGAGGGTTCCTGAAGTGAAGAGGCCATGACCGTAAGGTCATGGGGCTTCACAACAAGGGTACGCTGTGCACAGACACATTGCTCTTTAGGATACCCTCCGATAGTATTGGACTCATCATGGCTGACAAGCTCAAGGTACTCATTATTGAAGACGACATGCTCATGGGAACGCTTCTCTCCGAAGCGCTCTGGCGGTATGAATTTGAGCCGATTCTTGCAAAAGACGGCGACGAAGGCCTCAAGGCACTTGAAAAAGCACTGCCACAGATTATTCTTCTCGACCTAATACTTCCCGGCATTAATGGCTTCGAGGTGCTTGAAAAGATTAAGAACAATGCAAAAACAAAAGCTGTCCCAGTGGTCATCGTGAGTAACCTGGGCGACAAGAGCGACATTGCGCGCGGCCTCTCGCTCGGCGCCGAGGATTATCTCGTCAAAGCAAATATGGTGCCGAAAGATATCGTGAGTAAAATTCGCGAGATCCTCGAGAAACACCGCCGTAAGGCCTGAGGTTGCCGAACAAAGAAAAAGTATGCTATAGTATTCTCTGTAAAGGAAGAACACATTGAAAGATACTGCTCGAATCAATCATCAAATTAAGGCGAAGGAATTGCGGGTCATTGGCGCAGAGGGCGCCAATTTCGGTGTCATCTCACTCGGTGAGGCACTCCGCCGGGCGGAAGAAGTTGGGCTCGACCTGATTGAAATTTCTCCGGGAGCCAGTCCACCAGTTGCAAAAATAATGGATTATGGTAAGTTCCAATACGAGCAAAACAAGAAACAGAAGCAGATGAGGTCAAAATCGCACATTACCGAGACTAAATCTACACAGATAAAAATCGGGACGGGCGAACACGATCTTTTACTCAAGTCGAAAAAAATTGCGGAGTGGCTTTCCGAAGGACACCGGGTCAAAGTTGACCTTTTCCTCTGGGGGAGGTACAAGTACATGGAGTTTGGTTTCCTCAAGGAGCGGTTGGAGCGATTTCTGAAACTCATCCCGCACGAATACAAAATTGCAGATGAAATTAAAAAAAGTCCAAAGGGGCTTTCGATAACATTAGAAAACGCGTAGTATCATGAATCCCGTTAGAGATCACAAATGTTGATATATACGTGTAGATAAGATGAACCACATGCACATAATTGCTGCGAATTTCAAAGTAACGAACGGAAGCGCCGCCCATGCACACAAAGTCGATTTTATTATGGGTAACATTGAGACTGGAAGACACAACGGAGCTCTGTCGGGCGCTTCCTATCTCTAACGGGATGAAAACTAATAAATCATTTTCGAAACGCCTGAAACTCACGAGAAGGGGGAAGCTTGTCGGCCGTCGGCCGGGACAAAACCACTTCAATGCGAAAGAATCGCGCAGCGGCCAAATGGCTGGTAAGCGCTCGGTTACCTTTGAACTCAACCGTAAAGGGCGTAATCGATTTTTGCCCGGCTTCAATAAATAATCTATGCCACCCCAGTACCACAAGCGCTTCGCGCTTGGCTACGGGGCAGGCGAGTCAAATCTAACGAAATTAATACAAATATATGCCAAGAGTTAAGGGTGGAGTGACATCAAACAAACGCCGGCGCAATATCCTAAGCCAGGTCAAAGGATATCGTTTCGGACGCTCAAAAAAGAAACGCCAGGCGCGGGAAGCAATTTTTCATGCCGGCAAGTATGCCTTTGCTCACCGCCGCGACAAGAAAAATGATTTTCGGCGTGAGTGGCAAGTGGTTATCAATGCCGCCGTGCGCCCTGAAGGACTCTCCTACAGCAAATTCATGGGCGCCCTCAAGAAAGGAAATATCACACTCGACCGAAAAATCCTCGCTTCGCTCGCACGAGACAACCCCAACACCTTCAAGCGTATCGTCGAGAAAGTTAAATAGGCTAGCTCTCTTTCGCCTGTTAAGCACCAACCTGTCAGTGAATGGGCACACCAAAATTCCCGGTGCCGTCGTAATTTCGATACACGCGATAGTGCTGCGTTTTATCCTGCTTGACGAGCTCAATAACTTTTTTCACCAGTGCCTTCGGGTCTTCATCAAACACAATCTTGCTGTTCGGCTTGTGTCCTTTTTCGATAATCATTTTAATCACCTCGTCGGTTTCCCAACTACCCTCAAGTACCCCGATAGGCTTCCCGTCCTCGTAAGCAATCGTGAATTCGTTGATGGTACCGATGCGCCCGCAGCCGATGAATACCGCGTCCGAGGCGCGAGTTAGGAGCAAGTTTCTGCCACTGTAGCCGAAGCCGGTATAAATAATGACATCGAGATTATCAAGAGGCAGTTTATACTCCTGCACATGCTCTTGCTCCGTCTCTGCGGGGGAAAGACCGATCGACATGCCGTTTTCTTCTTTTGCTCCAATTGCCGCCCAGAGCGGAAAGCCAGTTGTCGCTCCCGTTATGAGCACGGCTCCTTGACGCACCACCTCTCTCCCTAGCGCCTTCGCTTTTTCAAATGCGTCAAAAGCGCAGTGTCCGGTTTCAGCAGCACCCGAAACGCATAATTTCAATCGATTGTGCTCATGTTTGCGCAGTGTTTCTTCCATGGTGATTTTATACTACCATGCGCTCAATCCCTTTAAAATTCTAACTCAACCGATTCGCCATTTTGAGGCGCCCGCGCATCGATGCCAAGATAATCCCGGATACGTTGCACCAAAAAAAGAGAAGATTTCGGTTCGCCCATGACCACAAATACTTTTTTAAGCGTGTCGGCGGTGTGCTCGACGAACGCAAAAAGACCCTCCGAATCTTTGTGTGCAGAATAGCCCGATAATGTTACCACCCGCGCCCTGACGGAAACTTTCTGTCCGGAAACAACGGCATTCTTTGCGCCATCCTGAAGCGCTCTGCCGAGACTCCCCGGCACCTGATAGCCGATAATAAGCAATGTACTTTTCGGGTCCGGCAGACACCGCGCCTCATGCCGCAAAATGCGCCCTCCATGCGACATCCCGGAGCCGGCAATGATTATTTTAGGACCTCCTATCTTTTCAATGGCACGGGACTCCTCCGGCGTGTGGGTAAATTTAAGTTTTGGAAATTCAAAAATATTGTCTCCCGCCCGCATCCGCTCCTGCACTCCGCTATTAAGCTCGGCTATGCGCTTGCGATACACCTCCGTTATTCTGTACGCAAGCGGTGAATCAATAAAAACCGGCACATTGGGAATTTTTCCGTCCTCGATGAGCGCGTTCATTTCAAAAAGAAGCGTCTGTGTCCGCTCGATGGAAAATACAGGAATAAGGAGCGTCCCTCCCCACCGAATCGCATCTTCAAGTGCATCCTCAAGCCGACCCCAGCGTTCCTGTCGATGTTCATGGTTACGATCCCCATAAACGCTTTCTATGACCAAGTAGTCAGCATCGGTGATTTCTTCCGTGTCGCTGAGAAGCGGCGAGGGAGAATTGCCAAGATCCCCCGAGAAAACTATTTTTTTACCCGCATAAAGAATCTCGGCCATGGAGGAACCCAGAATGTGTCCGGCGTCTCGAAACGTAAAGCTAAAACCTCCAGAGAGGAGCGTTCCTTGACCGTAGGGAACAGTTTTCCAAAGCGCAAGCGTACGGCTTACGTCTTCCTCGGTATACAGCGGCTCGCTCCCACGGCGCTTTGCCTCTTCTTTGAGGAGCGAGAGGCTGTCCTGAAACATGACCTCGGCGAGATCTTTCGTGGCGGGGGTCGAGTAGACCGTGCCAGAAAAACCACTATGCGCCAAAAGCGGAATTCTCCCGATATGGTCGAGGTGCGCGTGGGTAACGAGAAGCGCCGCTATTTTCTTCGGGTCATAAGGGAACGGTTTCCGATTTCGCTCATCGGCAGAAGCATCCCCCTGAAATAAACCGCAATCAATAAGAATCTGTGTGCCATCCGCAGCAAGAAGGAAATTCGAGCCAGTCACGCCGCCGGCGCCGCCATGAAAAGTAAGAGTCACTCGTTTAGCACTCATATCGCTCGAGACTTTATTTTTAATACAGAAAAATAAATGGCATAGTAGCCTATCGCTCCTCCGACAATATCAAATAAAAGGTCCTGAAGCGTATCAAATAGGTAGCCGGGCTCCTGTCGGAGACTAATGGAAAGTTCGAACAGCTCCCACAGTACCCCAACAATCGCGGTCGCGCCGATAATCAAAAAGAATCGCCGCTTTCCGCTCGTCATCCGTGCAAGCATTCCTGCCCGCATCCCCACCCAGCTTACAAAAAGCGCGACCATCATTCCTCCGAGAAAGTGCATTGGGGTGTCAAACCAGCGCACGGTCCAATAGAGACCGTAGTAAGTGGCAAAAAAGTGGAGCACGGCAATGATCGCAACAAGCCCGAGTATCGCGAAGAGCAGGCGATTTTGAGACATGTGCTCTAGTATAACTTAAAAATCCCCCGGGCCTGCCAGAAGCGGAGGGAGATTCTTGAGAGGGTTATGCGGCGTATAGTCCTCGGAATTCGAGGTGGGTGTCCTAACGTGCAGCCGCTGAAATCCCGAAGGTTCTCATTGGCAAGCACTGTATAACGGACTCCCTGCTAAATAAATTTAGTGGAAAATACGCCATCAGAACCCTACCCAAAGTATACCCAACACCACTTTGAGGGCAAAGTGGTGTTGGGTATACTTGCCGCTTCCGCAGGAAACAAGGTCATGAGAGGTCTTCCCCGTACCGCTTATACACATGCGGCTTTTTGTCTCCAAACCAGTGCTTGATTTCATGCTCCGCTTCGGCGGCGGTCTCTGACGCATGCAGAATGTTCGCGACTGCCCGCTTCTCGGCGTTGGCAACCGCCGGCGAATCGACAGAAAAATCGCCTCTGATAGTGCCCATATCAGCCGCATAGGGAAGGGTCGGTCCCGCAATTTTGCGCACCATGTCAACCGCATGCACGCCCTGCACGACCATCCGGACGAGGGGCGCGGAGGTCATGTAGTTCACCAGCCATTCTCGCACCATCTCGCCGAGGGCAAGCGGCTCCGCAGTGCCAAGCGACGCTACGGGGTCAAGCGCGTACTTCTCGTAGGTAGAGAGCGTTTTGTTCCCAAGCCGCTCTTTCCACACCTGGTCCTTCGGGTAATGCTCGTCAATCATCTGCCGCGTCGGCTGGAACATCTCAAGAGCGACAACTTTAAGGTCGCGCTGCTCAAAACGCCGGATAACTTCGCCGATGAGGCCTTTCTTTACCCCATCGGGCTTGATGAGTACGAATGTCTTTTCCTCTTTGATATGCTGCATAATTGTCCTATTATACGCGCCTCGTGCCGAATTTCAATTTAGTACGGTTAGGATTTCGGGACCTTTTTTTGTTACTAAAATCGTGTGCTCGAAGTGGGCGCTTCTTTTTCCGTCGCGCGTTACGATAGTATAGCCATCCGAAAGAGAGCGGATATTGCCACTGCCTTCGTTCACGATGGGCTCAAGCGCGAGTACCAGCCCTTCGACAATTTTTTCTCCTTCTCCGCGCGTGCCCCAGTTTGGAACGTAGGGTTCTTCATGCACGCGCTCCCCCACCCCGTGCCCGCCAAGTTCGTTCGCTGGAGAAAAACCGCTCTTTTTTATTGATGCGCCGATTGCAAAACTAATGTCGCCGACGGTGTTACCGACGACCGCCTGATGAATTCCGTCCTCAAGCGCCTCTTTCGTTGCCGCAATGAGACGTTTCGCCGCTGCATCGATAACGCCGACCGGAACCGTTACCGCCGCATCAACTACAAATCCGCGATGGGTAAGGCCAAGGTCGAGAGAAACAATATCACCCTCCTTGAGCGTTCTCGGATGTTCGTTCGGAATGCCATGCACCACTTCATTATTGATAGAAACACAAAGCGCCGCGGGAAAGGGACGCTTTGCTCCGGAGGGGGTGTAGTCCAAAAATGCCGCTCTGTCGCCTCCCTCGGCAATAAGCTTCAAAGCGAGGCTATCCAGTTCGGCGCTCGTCGCTCCTACGCGTGCGGCTTGAGCAACAGCGCTTAAAACAGCACCGAGCCGCTTGCCAGCTTCTCGAAGAAGCACTCTCTCGTTCTCCTCTCTTGCAATCATCCCGTTAGAGGTAGGAAACGCCCAACAAAGTTATAGCGAACTCTCCCATCTCTTCCATTACAAATAACATGTTCAATCATATTTCCCGCATTGAAGGCGTTTCCGTTCATTACTTTGAAATCAGTGATGAATATATTCATGTCTTCTATTACCCTAGGTACGTATACTAACTTTTGTAACCTCCAACGGGATCATCCCTCACTTGTTATGGCACGTATAACGTCACGATGAACTTCTTCAATCGGACGATCACCGTTAACCGTGACCACAGAGCAATTTCCTGCAGAACGAAACTTTTCAAGCACTGCCGCTGATTGCTCGCGGCTCCAGCGGAGGCGGTTGCGGATGCTTGTTTCCGTGTCATCGTTTCTTCCGCGTTTTAAGAGCCGAGCTACGGCCGTTTCATCTGAAATTTCGATCCAAAAAACAATCGGCTTCTTGCGTCCGTAGAAGAGCATAAGGGAGTTGAAATCAACAAGTTGTTCGAGAGAGCGGGGATAGCCATCAATAATGATATGCTCATTTCCCCTCACCTGTTCAATAAAAAATCGTGCGATAGTATAGGTTGTGATAAAAGACGGTTGCAACTCTCCGCGTTTTATAGAAGCATCAAGGAGTCCTTGCGTATAGCCACCTTCTTCTGCAAACGCCCTCAGTCCCGCACCCATTTCAAAATGAACAACAGCTCTTTGCGGGTCATTCTTCAAAAGAAAATCTTTCAGGAGATCTATCTGCGTTCCCTTGCCGCTCCCTTGCGGTCCCAAAAAAATAGCCGTGAGTTGATTCATCCCGTTAGAGGTAGGAAACGCCCAACAAAGCTCCCATGGACTCCTCTATCTCTGGTACTACGAATAAAAGGCTCAATCATATTTCCCGCGTTGAGGGCGTTTCCGTTCATTACTTTGAAATCAATGACAAATATATTCATGTCTTCGTATTAACCTATGTACGTATACCAACTTTTGCAACCTCTAACGGGATTCACAATCGTATATAGTAATCTATTAACTCAAGAACTCAAATTGTCCTTGAGAATCGATTGGATGGTGTCTACGAGTGCCCGTTTTGCCTCCTCGAGCCTGCCTTCCCGGTTTTCAACCACATAGTTTGCCTCGTGTTTGAAGGCGATTTCCTGCTCATAGCGCCTGCGGCGCGCTTCGAGTTCTTCCGGCGTCATCGGTGCCCGCAGAAGAATGCGCCGTTTGAGCTCGTCCCAGGAGCCCGCATCGATAAATATGGTGACGAGAGAACCGGAAAAATGCTCGCGTAATTGTCGGATTCCCTGAATCTCAAGCTCTTGAAGAACCGTATGTCCCCGCTGTATTGCCTCTTCCACTTCATCTTTTGGCGTACCGTAGTAGTGACCGCTATACTCGGCCCATTCAAGAAACCCTTCTTCGGCAGCATGTTTCGTAAACTCATTTTTGCTTACAAATCGATATTTCTTTCCGCTCTGACTTTCTCCGCTTTCCTCTCCCGGCCGCGGAGGACGAGTCGTCCACGACGTTGGAAAAATTAACTGCGGAAAAGTCGCGCGTACGTGTGCAACCAGTATTCCCTTACCGCTCCCTGAAGGGCCAAAAATAAGAATGAGTTTCCCCATTAGTATTCACGCATCGAAATCTGCGCGTCAATGCGCCGCACCAAATCAAGAATAACGGAAACGGCAATAAGGAGCGCGGTGCCTCCGATGGTGAGTGTTTGAAGCCCGGTCGCCGCCTGCATACCGATAGGAAGAACCGCGATGCATCCGAGAAAAAGCGCGCCAACGAGCGTAATGCGTGTGAGAATGATTCCCACATACTGCGCGGTGGTTTCCCCAGGACGCACCCCCGGAATGAAAGCGCCGCTTTTCTGGAGATTCGTTGCAATGGAGTGCGGATCAAACGTAACGGCGGTGTAGAAATAGGTAAAAAGGAAAACAAGCACGAAATAGAGCGCGCCGTACACAAACTGGTTAGAGAGTGCGCCAAGAAGCACCGAGGACAAAGCGGCAAGAGCTCCAGTCGCCGCGCTTGAAAGAAAATTGAGAACAAGCTGCGGAAAAAGAAGGAGGGAGAGCGCAAAAATGATCGGAATAACCCCGGCTTGATTTACCCGAAGCGGCAGGTAGGTTGAGATACCCCCGTACACTTTCATGCCGCGCACGCGGCGCGCGTAGGTAATTGGAATCGGGCGCTCCGCTTCCGTTACCACGACGACACCGAGAACGATAACAACCGCAATCGCAACGAACGCAAGGTAGAGGGGAATCTGGGACGGATCAAACGTGAAGATCGCCTGAGACAAAATACTCGGAATGCGCGTCACGATACCCGCAAAGATGAGGATTGAGACACCGTTGCCGATGCCAAACTCGGTAATAAGCTCCCCGACCCACATAAGAAGAATGGAGCCTCCCGCCACTACGGCGACATTCGTAATGAAATTAAAGAGCCCAAGCGCAGGCATGACTCCCTGCTTTTCAAACAGAAGCAAAAACCCGACCGCTTGTAAAAGCGCAAGCGGAATCGTCAAGAGCCGCGAGTACTGGCTGAATTTCTTGCGTCCGGCCTCCCCTTCTTCTTGGTACATCTCCTTAAGCTTCGGCGACATGATGGTGAGAAGCTGCATAATAATTGAAGCGGTAATGTAGGGGGCAACGCCGAGCATGACAATCGAAAGATTCGAGAGTCCGCCGCCGGAAAAAATATCGAGGAGGCCAAGCAATTGGTTGCTCGAAAGAAACCCTTCAAGCTGCACCGCATCAATACCGGGAATAGGAATGGTTGCAAGCGCACGGAACAACACAAGCCCGCCAAACACAAATAAAATGCGACGGCGCAAGACGCTGTCCGCAAACACGAGTCTTGCCTTGGACAAGAAGTTTTCAAACATATCTATACAATGACTCCGCCGGATTGCTCAATGCTTTCGCGCGAGGAAGCTGATACCAGACAATCCCTGACTGTTAATTTTTTACCGAGGGCGTGGCTGCCAAGAATTTTCACCGATCCCGTGCCGCGAATCAAACCCTTCTGCTTGAGAGCTTTCGGCGTTACGGTTTCCTTCTCCGTAAACAAAGGAGCAATTGCTGCAAGTGAAATCACGCGAGGTTTTTCCGCAAAACTCTGGAACCGGTAGCCGCGTCTTTTGGGCAGCTTCTTAATGATGTCGCGTAGCTCCGGACGCATCTTGTGCCCCGCTCGCGCTTTCTGCCCCTTCGTGCCGCGCCCAGAAGTTTTCCCGCGTTTGCCTCCTCTGCCGATTACCCGGCGTCTCCGGGTATTCCTTGTTTGTAGATTGTGTAGTTGCATAGGTTTTTCGATGATACGCCGTTTATCCCCGAATGGTTGAAAGGGCCTTCATTGCAGCTCGCGCATTGTTAAGCTGGTTTTTGCTTCGGGAAAGGAGTTTCGCTGATACATTCTTCACCCCGGCAATCTCAAGCACGTGGCGAACTGAAGAGCCGGCGGTAAGACCGCGGCCAGGAACCGGTACAATGACAACCCGGGAGGCGGAGTATTTTGCGCTGACTTCGTGTGGAATACTCATCTCTTTGGTGAGCGAAAGTTTCTTCAGCTCTTTTTTTGCCTTATTGAGCGCTTTTTCGATTGCAAGCGCCGTATCCGCTCCTTTGCCGACGCCAACGGCAACAGACCCTCTCCGGTCGCCCGCAACCAAAGCGACGCTGAAACTGAAGCGGCGGCCGCCGGCAACAACGCGAGCGACGCGGCGGATTGAAATGATGCGCTGATCGAGGCCGGATTTGCCGAACTCGCCGCGGCGGCCGCCGCGGCGCGCATTCTTAGACCGTCTCCCCGTTCGGGAACCCTGTGAAGAAGCCGTCCTTACTTTTTCTTTCTCTTGAGCGACTACTCCCGCGGTGTTACTGCTTACTTCCAATTCTTTTGTTTCATTTTCAGCCATACCGGTTAATTAGAATGAAAGCCCCGCATTGCGAGCGCTCGTCGCAAAGAGAGCGATAACGCCAGCGTAGCGATACCCGCCCCGGTCGAACACCGCTTGGGTAATTTTTTTTGCCGCTGCTTTTTTCGCTAAGAGTTTTCCCATCTCTTCCGCCTTTTTCTGCATCGCGCCGGTAAGTCCTCTCGAGGAAGCTGCAGCGAGCGTCACACTTTTTTCGTCGTCAACAAGCTGTGCGTAGAGCTCCCGATTCGATTTAAAAATGGAAAGTCTGGGTCGTGCGGCAGTTCCTCGCACCTTCGCCCGAATTCGTGCATGCCGCCGTAGACGCTTTGTTTGTTTATTCGTTACGCTCATAGTTATGCCGTGGCAGTTGCCCGCTTACCTTCCTTGCGTCTGATGATCTCGTCAGAATAGCGGATACCTTTCCCTTTGTATGGTTCGGGCTTCTTAAGAGCCCGGACTTTCGCGGCAAACTGCCCGACCGCCTCACGATCAATGCCGGAAATCGTCATCGTTCCCTTCTCGATGCTCACCTTTAAGCCTTCTGGAATCGGTATTTTGACGGGGTGCGAAAAACCGAGCGCCAAGGTGAGTGTAGTGCCTGAAACTTCAGCGCGATAACCGATGCCTTCAATGATAAGCTGTTTGGAAAATGGCTTGTTGACCCCTGCGATCATATTTTTGATATGCGCCGTCGATGTTCCCCAAAGCGCCACTTTCTCAGGATCACCGAGTTTTAGTTCAATCGTTTTCTCAAGAATGATAAGTGAGACGCCGCTTGGGAGCGTGCGCATAAGTTGCCCGCCGGGTCCTTTCACGCGTACGATGTTGCCTTCAACCGTCACCTCGGTTTTCTCCGGTACTGTAATGATTTGTTTGCCGATCCTGCTCATAATTATAGTTACCAAATCTTAAACAGTGCCTCTCCGCCGACCCGCTCCTTGCGCGCCTGCCGGTCCGTGAGAATTCCTTTGGGCGTTGAGAGGATAAGTGACCCTTTTCCTGATTTCACCGGTCGCAGATCCCGTACGCTTTCATATATCCGCCTCCCTGGTTTTGAAATACGCTTAACTCCAGAGAGCCGCGGGAACCCGGCTTTATTGTAGGTAATTCCCACTTCCAGCAACTTTTTCACCTTTTTGCCTTGCTTGTTCACCGACTCAAGATATCCTTCCTTCCGCAGTGCTTCAGCAACTGCGTGGCGTAATTTCGAATACGGTGCGATCACTGACGATTTTTTGACCGCCGCCGCGTTTTTAAGCTGTATAATAAAATCTCCGATAGGGTCCGTTACCATGACGATTTCTTAATTCCGGGAATTTCTCCTTCGTTTGCAAGCTCGCGGAAGCAGATACGGCAGAGGTCAAAATCGCGCATGTAGCCGCGCTTGCGCCCGCAGCGGAAACAGCGCCGAACCACCCGAGACTTGAATTTCGGGGTTTTCTTTGAGCGCGCTACGGTTGACGTTTTCGCCATGCGTAAATAAAAAGACCCCCATGGAGTCTCGCAAATATTAGCAATTTGAACCCTTGAAGTCAAACAACAGAGAGTTCTCCTAAGAAGAGGCTCTAGGTCTTTATTCAAAACAGTTCTAAGGCTGTTTCTGAAACGGCACACCAAGCTCCTTGAAAAACGCCGCTGATTCTTCCTTGTTTCTTGCTGTGGTAACAATGGTCACCGCAAAACCAAATACATCTTTGAGTTCCTCGTCGGCGGTTTCCGGAAAAATGGTGTGCTCTTTGATGCCGATGGTGAGGTTCCCCATCTCGTCAATCGCCTTAGGGGATATGCCGCGGAAGTCCTTGGTACGAGGAAGTGCCGTATTCAAAAGACGGTCTAAAAAATCATACATCCGCTTGCCGCGCAATGTCACCTGATAGCCTATGGTGTCCCCCTGCACCACTTTAAACGAGGCGATGGATTTCTTCGCTCCTCGGGGCGCCGCCTTTTGGCCGGTAATTTTTGCAAGCCGATCTATAACGACAGCATGCCGATTTTTATCTTTCGCCACTTTCCCGACGCCGACTGAAACGATGACCTTCTGAAGCCGCGGCGACTGCATGACGCTCGTATAGTTAAACGGCGACTTGAGCGCCTGGAAAGACTTCTTTTCTTTTTCTTTAGTGAGAGACGCCATGCTTTTATTTCTCTTTAGTGCGATGCCGCATCGTTTTGCCGCTCCCACCCACAAGCATCACGTTTGAAACATGGATAGGCATCGTTTTATCGATGATCTGCCCTTTTTGGTTCGCTTTCGTCGCTCGTTGGTGGCGTTTCTTTATATTTACCCCCTCAACCACAACCAAGTCTTCCCTGGGGAGAGCTCGAAGAACTTTGCCGCTTTTGCCGCGGTCTTTTCCAGAAATCACTTTCACCGTGTCTCCCTTTTTGATTTTCATATTTTCTAAACCACCTCGGGAGCTAACGAAATAATTTTTTGGTAGCCGAGTTCCGCAAGTTCGCGCGGAATGGGACCGAAAACGCGAGCTGCTTTGGGCTCTTTTTTGTTCTTACCACTTGTCTCAAGAAGCACCACGGCATTTTCATCAAAGCGGATATAGGAGCCGTCTCGCCGGCGCATCGGCTGTACTTGTCGTACGACAACGGCATGGTGTACATCCTTTTTCTTAGTCATCTTGCGCGGCTCCGCGCTCTGCACCGAAAGAACCACCACGTCGCCGATACGCGCATAGCGCTTGCGAGTGCTCCCAAGAATTTTGAAAATCCTCCCTATCTTCGCTCCGGAATTGTCCGCGATAGTTACCAATGTGCGAGGTTGGATCATATGATTTTAAAATGCTTGTGCTTCGATATCGGCCTTGTCTCTTCAATCCGAACTTTCTCTCCAACTTTATGGGCATTCCCCGGATCATGTGCCTGAAAACGCTTTGCGCGGCGAATGAACTTCTTATACGTCGGATGCATAACAAAGCGCTCAACACGCACCACCGCCGTGTCTTTCATCTTGTCGGAAACGACGATACCCTGCAGTATCTTCTTTTTATCCGGTGTATGGTTTTGTGTTGCCTCGTCTTTCATACGTTACGCGGTTTTTGATAACTGTTTCAACTTGGTATTGATGCGGGCAATATCTTTATGCAAGTTTTTCCCTTCCTTCACATTACGCGCCTTGCTCCCCGCAAGGCCAAACCGGAACTGCCGGAGTGCCTCCTGCTTTTCAAGAAGTAATTTCTTGAGATCCATTGGGGTTTTGTTTTTTAGGTCAATCATACCTATTCTCGCGCGACTACCTTGACTTTGAGGGGGAGTTTCGCGCCAGCCTTGCGAAGCGCCTCTTTACCCATTGCCTCTGTGGTGCCGTCAACTTCAAACAGGATACGTCCTGGAAAGACCTGCACCTCGTACCCCTGTGGATCGCCCTTGCCCTTTCCCATACCGACTTCAGCCGGCTTTGCCGTATAGGGGCGGTCGGGAAAAATCCGCGTCCAAAGCCTCCCTGTTTTCCCTAAGTAGCGTGACGCGGCGCGGCGAGCGGCTTCTATTTGGTTGGAAGTGATGCGCTTAGCCGAGAGCGCTCGTAATCCGTAAGAACCGAAAGCAACCGTGAGTCCCCGTGTTTCAACCCGATGTTTTTTTGGATTCCGGCGACTCGTTTGCCACTTTCTAAATTTTACTTTCTTTGGAAACAGCATGGTTATTTCTTAGCAAACACTTCACCGCGGTAAATCCAGACCTTGACGCCAATGACGCCGTAGGGAAGATACGCTTTCTCGCGGGCAAAATCAATATCTGCGCGAAGCGTTTGCAAGGGAATGCGTCCGCGTTTCTGCTCCTCGGTACGAGACATGTCTGCTCCGCCAAGGCGCCCCGAAATGGCAATGCGGACGCCCAAAACATCGCGATTTGCCATAGTCTTTTCTATTGTCTGCTTCAGTACCCGGCGGAACGGCATGCGTTTCTCAAGCGCTTCGGCAACCATATGACCGACAATTGCAGCATTCGATTCCGGCGAGCGCACTTCCTCAATATCGAGCCGAAACTCAGGCATCGATGCGAGTTTGAGTTTCGCGATTTCTGCTTTTATTTCCGCAGTGAGCCGTGTCGAACCTTCTCCGCTTCTGCCGATGATAAGACCGGGACGGGAAGTTTTAACAATGACGCGAAGCGTCTTCGAACTCCTTTCTATTTCCACCGTGCTTACGTACATGCCGCGCAGACGCTTGGTCAAGAAGCGGCGTATGGTGGTATCGACTTTGAGAAATTCCCGGTATTGCTTGGGGTTGCCGCTAAACCAGCGCGATTTCCAGTCGCGTAAAATGCCAAGCCGGTGTGAATAGGGGTGGACGATGTGGGTCATGGGATTAGGGGTAAGAATTACGAATTAAGAATCACGAATAAATGCATGATCCCATTCTTACTTCTTACTTCGTACTTCGTTATTCGACCCACTTGAGCGGAGCTCAAGGGTGATGTGGCTCGTGCGCTTTCTGATGGGAGTCGCCCTCCCGCGCGCGCGAGGCATGGATTTCTTAAAGACAAAGCCCTTATCGACGGCGATGTTTTTTATTAAAAGGTTTTCCTTTTCTAACCCACCCTGCTTTGCGTTTGCAACCGCCGCGGCAAGAAGTTTCTTTACTTGTTTTGCGGCAAGTTTATCCATATGGGTTAAAAGGATCTCCGCGCGTGACACACTTTTACCGCGAATAGCATCGGCAACGAGCCTGACTTTGCGGGGAGACTGCCGATAGTTTTTTAAAATCGCTTTCGCCCCGTTAGAGATAGGAAGCTGCGCTTCCGAGTGCTTCGTTGTTTCTTTATTTAGTTGCCTTATCTGTGCCATATATTTCTTTCTTTATTTAAGACAAACTTCCGTAATCTCTAACGGGATTCATCAAGATCATTTCTTTCCAGCCGGCGGCGCAGTTGTTCCTTCGGTGGTGGCAGCTTTTGCGGCTTGAGCGGAGGCAATCTCAGCTTGCTTTCTCTTCTCCTCAAGCTCTTTTTGCATCTTACCTCCATGTCGCAGAAATTTCTTGGTCGGAGAAAACTCGCCCAGACGATGCCCCACCATATCTTCCGTGACAAAAACGTCCACGTGTACTTTGCCGTTGTAGACGCCAAAAGTGAAACCGACCATTTCCGGCGCAATTTGACTCCGGCGCGCCCAGGTCTTAATAACCCCCGCCTTTTCAGATGGGCGTTTGCCGGCAATCTTTTTCAGCAATGTTTCGTCCACATAGGGACCTTTGATGAGGGACCGTGCCATAACAAAAAAGCTCTTGCGAGCGTCTGGCTATACTACGAAAACAATGAGTGAAAGTCAAACCCCGTAGCGAATTTTGGCGATAGGGTTCCTGCGCTTCACGCGTCGCAAAAATCTACTACAGGGTCAAACGAGAGCCGGCACAATCTTATTGAGATTCTTTTTGAATTGCGTAAGCGTACCGCGAGATTTCGCATGGAGAAGTCCGCGAATCATTAGAAGTCCTTCTTCATAGGCGCTTCTGCTTTCGGACCTGCGCAGAAGCGCAAGCCCGTGATAGGCACGCCCAAGTGAATCCTGGTATTGCTGGAGATTTCCATGGTCGAGGGCAGAGATTGAGCGCACCACGTCAGCGGCAAGATTGCCGAACTGTAGTGCCGCCACAGGATCCATCATAGGTTGAGCTCCGGTATGTGTTTCTGCACGAGCCCCCGTATGAGATTTCTAAGCAGAGGGTCCTGCAATTCCATTTCATGGTTTCCCTGCCCGGGGCGAATATTGATGAGTGAAATATATTCAAGAGCCTCCTCCCCCTCTTCCTCGGGATAGAGATTAAACCCCCAGGTATCCTCCGGCAGAGAGCCATCCAAAATAAGATGGGCATTCGCGTCCATGTGCCAATCGCCGCCAAGCGCTACAGTGCCGCGGCGGCAATCGGCAACACCCTTGACCATGGTGCCGTGCCAGCGGCTCGCAAGATCACGAACTTCATCAAGAGAGAGCGGTTCGCGGACAATAAGAATCTCAGGATTTTCCATATACCAGCTATCATACCGTGCAGATACGTGCTCGAGAAGTTATGCCAATACCAAAACATCCCCACGCCTTGGCGTGGGGATGTTTTTTTACTGAGTGGTATTCCGTTTCTTGCCGACTTTGCGACGGGAAATAATCAAATAATTAGAATATTTTTTCGGCCGACGGCTCTTCTGCCCCTTGCCGGTTGGCTTGCCCCACATCGAAATAGCGCGACGGCGGCCACGGCCAGAGCGTCCTTCACCGCCACCATGAGGATGGTCAACCGGGTTCATCGCGGAGCCTCGCACCGTCGGGCGAATGCCGAGCCAGCGGGACCGTCCCGCTTTGCCGATATTGACAAGTTTCCGCTCAGGATTTGAAACCTCACCTACCGAAGCCCATGCGGTATTAAGAATCATTCGCACTTCAGTTGAAGGCATTTTTACCTGTGTGTAAGGGCTATCCTGAGCAACGATCTCTGCATAATTGCCGGCGCCGCGCGCAAGTTTTCCCCCATTCATCGGTTTCAGTTCAATATTATAGACAAAGGTACCAACGGGAATGTTTTTCAAAGGCAGACGGTTACCGGGCACCACTTTGGCCGTTTCAGAAACGATGAAAGTGTCGCCGACCTTAAGCGAGCGCGGCAGAAGAACATAGCGCCGCTCGCCGTCTTTGTACACAACCCGGCCGATAAAGCCGCCGCGATTCGGGTCGTACTCGATTGTTTCAATGGTTGCAGGAATGTCGTGTTTGTTGTACTGAAAATCAATCTCGCGGAAAAGCCGTTTGTGCCCGCCTCCCTTATGGCGCACCGTGATGCGGCCAAAAGCATTGCGTCCCACAAAACGCTTGCCGCCGTGTGTCAGCGGTTTATGCGGTTCAGTTGCAGTCAAGAATTTACGATATTCAATTCCGCTCATGCCGCGCTGGCCTGGTGTTTTTGGTTTGAGGTATTTCATGGTTTATACCATCTCAATCTTATCCCCTGCTTTAAGATACACATACGCCTTCTTGCCGCCCGCCTTTATGCCGCGAATACGGCGGTTGAAAATAACTTTCGCGGGGATTTTAGTAATTGCGACTTTCCGCGGGCTTACTCCGTAAATCTCCCGCACTGCCATTTTAATATCGCGCTTGCTGGCTCTCGGAGCAACAATAAACACGTACGTCCCTTTTTCATTCGCAAACGAGGCTTTTTCAGTGATGCGGGGCGAGCGGAGTATACCGGCATATGTTCCCTTTGCGGCTTGCACCGTTTTTGCCTGGTTCACTTTCGGAGCCGTTTCTTTCGCTGATGGTCCCTTCACCTCTTTTTTCACGCGCGAGGGTTGTACCAGCGTTTGAGCTTTTTTTTCTTCAGTATTCTTTTTTCTCTCAAATAGCGCCATGGATTATTTTTTCAGCGCCGCACGCTTCGCAATGAGGCCGAGGGAAATCTGCGGGTCGACAATTGCTACATAGGTGTATTTGAGCACGTCGCGCGGATTTAGGTTGCGCACCTCGCCGACTTCCACGGTGCCGAAGTTACGGAAGCTTTTTTCAACCGCCTCATTTCGCGCGGGGAGCGCGATGAATACGGCATTCTTTTTCTTGCTTGCAAGCTTCTCAAACCCAGAGACACCGGAGAGCGCCAAAAGCGCCTGCTTTGCTTCCTTTGCTTTCGGCATCGAGAATGAGAGCGAATCAACAAAGAGAACTTCTCCGTCCTTGAGCTTCCGCGAGAGCGCAGAGAAAAGCGCCTGTACCCGCATCTTTTTATTCAAGCCCTTCGCGAACACCCGCTCTTTAGTCGGTCCGAAGGTGATGCCGCCGCCGCGCCACAGTGGGCTCCGGATAGAGCCGTGCCGCGCGCGACCGGTGCCCTTCTGTTGCCAGGGCTTGCGTCCGCCGCCGCGCACTTCGCCGCGCTGTTTCGTGTGGGCGATCGGCACACGGGCATTGGCTTCCATCGCCACCACCACCTGGTGTACTAAATCAGGATTCCACTTTGCGCCAAATACACGCTCCGGCAGCGCAACCATTCCAACTTTCTTTCCTTGCTGATTGAAAATAGTCGCCTCCATATTGTTTAAATTCTCAACAACTGGTTCAGAAGACGGACGTTTTGTCTTCCTCGGCGTTCGCGATACCACTTTTTTTGTTTTTATTTTTCCCTGATTCATAATTCTTGATTCCAGATTCCTCCTACATTCCGCGAACTTCGACGAGAGCGCCGCGGCGTCCCGGCACCGCACCGGAGACGACGAGCACATTGTTGTCCTTATCAATCTGAAGAACTTTCAAGTTTTTGACTGTTATGCGGTCTCCGCCCATACGCCCCGCCATACGCATACCCTTGATGACACGCCCTCCCGCACGACCGCCACCGCCGATGGAGCCTGGCTCGCGCTCCGAGTGCTTTTGGCCATGAGAGCGAGGCCCACCGTGGAAACCGTGCCGCTTCACCACACCCTGGAATCCTTTGCCTTTTGAAATTGCGGAGACGGCAACGGTATCGCCTTCTGCAAACACTGAAACATCGAATTGCTTCCCGACTTCCATATCCTCCAGTTTTTCTTTCCGGTCTTCATTCGGGCGAAATTCTTTGAGCCCGCGATAAAGCGCGCCACCCATTTTCCCTTTTTCAGCTTTAGTGAGATGCTTTTCTTTCCGCGTGCCGTAGCCAAGCACTACCGACGAGTATCCGTCCTTCTCCGGGAGTTTAACTTGCGTCACTGTCATGGGAGACACAATTAAAACAGTCGCCGGGTGAACTATCCCCTGCTCATCAAAAATTTGTGTCATTCCTTGCTTGGTTCCAACTATGAATTTCATGAAATGAAAAATGCGCCTCAATGGCGCAAGCAACGAGCTTGTGAGCCATTGGTCCGCCTTCGGCGGACTTAGCGACGCCAAAACTGGCGTAGGGAGAGTATACATGAGCACCTGAAAAATGCAAAGGATACAAAAATTGGTGGAAGACTCTACAGAACTTTTATTGCGATTCCTGAAGATATCTAGAGACAAAAAATTTACCTTTTTCAGTCAGCGCAATTTGCTCTGAACCCCCTGACCCACTAATAGTGACTAATCCTTTGGTATGAACTAAGGCAAGGATATTCGAATCAATAAGTCGTTGGTAACCATAATCAGACTGGAATTTTTGAGTTTTGCCTCCATTATTGTAAAGAACCTCTGTCACCTGTCTTATTTTTGGATAAAGATGATTCTTCTTAAAATCTTCAAACTCTTGTTCCCATAATTCTTCCTGTGTTGTCACCCCCTTTATAGTTTTTCTTTTTTCCGCTTGACTAGCTTTTGAAGTTGCAATACTTTCCAACGTTTTTTCTTTTTTTCTTTCGAGTGAGAGAATCCATTGGTCATGTTCATGCCTTTTGGTCTCAAACATCCTTTTTCTCTCAAAACGACTTTCTAAATATTTTTCAAGAGCCCACTTTTGAACACGGGGCAAATACATTATTGTCACCCAAGTAAAAATTGCTGGAGGAATAAGATGCCAGGCATCATTAGCAAGGAAGTCGAGTATTGGGTTCCCCAGAGAAAAAGAAAGTTCAGATGAAATATATTCGATACGAGGGCTTATGAATAATGACGAATGCTCAAGAAAAATGATTTGAAAAAACTTCCAGTTCCAAGCTACAAAAAACCCAATATAGGTAAAATATAGAGGGCTACTTGTTTTTTCACTAGACCATTTTGAAAATGATGACCAAAAACCATCCATAAAAAGATCTAGAATTTTGTTGAAGTTTGGAACTTCATGCAATTACCCTACGTCAATTTGGTTTAAAATCAAGGAATGAAAAAGCCCCTGAATAGGGGCTTTTTCATTCTGTGAATCTTCATTAGATCAACTTCACGTCAATGTTGACGCCAGAGGGAAGGTTGAGGTTCGTGAGGGCCTCAATGACCTTCGGAGAGGGATTCAAGATATCGATGAGACGCCGATGAACCCGCATCTCAAATTGCTCTCGCGCATCTTTATAGATGAAGGTTGAGCGGTTCACCGTATACTTTTTAATTTCGGTCGGTAAGGGCACCGGGCCAAGGATCTGCGCGTCGTAGCGAAGCGCGGTATCGATAATTTGCTTTACCGATGCATCGAGAATTTTGTGCTCATAGGCGCGTACGCGGATTCGAAGGCGCGAAACTTCCGGCGCTTTTTCTACCTTTTTCGCCCGCGGTTTCCGGGCTACGGGCAAGCGCGGTTTCTTTTCTTCTTTTGGAATTTTAGGTTTTGCCGGCATTGAGTTTAGCTGTTAGCCGTTAGGTATTAACTTCGTTAGCCATCCAGAATTTCTAATGGCTAAGGCAGCTAACTGCTAATGAAGCTGCCTACGCTGTAACTTTCGTCACCACACCGGCGCCCACGGTCTTTCCTCCTTCGCGAATGGCAAAGCGCTGCTGCTCTTCAAGTGCGACAGGCGCCACGAGCTTCACTTTGAATTTCGCGGTGTCGCCCGGCATCACCATCTCCGTTCCTTCTGCAAGCGTTACCTCACCCGTCACATCAGTCGTTCGGATGTAGAACTGCGGTTTGTAACCGGTGAAGAACGGCGTGTGGCGCCCTCCTTCTTCTTTGTTAAGCACATAGACTTCGGATTCAAATTCCGTATGAGGTGTGACCGAGCCCGGTTTTGCAAGCACCTGTCCGCGGTGCACGTCTTCTTTCTTCGTACCGCGAAGAAGCACGCCAGCATTGTCGCCCGCGAGCCCTTCCTCAAGTGACTTGTTGAACATTTCAATGCCGGTGACGGTTGTCTTCGCGGTCGGCTTCATGCCGACAATTTCGATTTCTTCGCCGACCTTCACCTTGCCTCGCTCGATGCGGCCTGTAACGACGGTGCCGCGTCCTTCAATCGAGAAAATATCTTCAATCGGCATGAGGAACGGTTTGTCAACTTCGCGCTTGGGTTCCGGAATGTATTCATCGAGCGCCGAAGTGAGCTCAAGAACCTTTTTTGCCCATTCGTCGTCAAGCGATTTCGCTTCCAAAGCCTTGAGGCCTGAACCGCGAATCACCGGAGCATTTGCGCCGTCGTAGTCGTGTTTCTTAAGAAGGTCGCGGACTTCCTCTTCAACCAAGTCAACGAGATCCTTGTCATCCACCATGTCTACTTTGTTAAGAAAGACGATGACTTTAGGCACGCCGACTTGTTTTGCAAGCAGAATGTGCTCGCGGGTCTGTGGCATCACGCCGTCCGTTGCCGCGACGACAAGTACCGCGCCGTCCATCTGAGCGGCGCCGGTAATCATGTTCTTGATGTAGTCGGCGTGTCCCGGAGCGTCAATGTGCGCGTAATGGCGCTTGTCCGTCTCGTACTCATTGTGCGAGAGGGAAATAGTAATACCGCGCGCCTTTTCTTCCGGCGCGTTGTCGATTTCATCGACACCCTTCTCCTTCACGTTTTTCCCCGAGAGTTTGAGGACGTGGAGAATGGCGGCGGTGAGTGTGGTCTTGCCGTGGTCAACGTGGCCGATGGTGCCCACGTTTAGGTGCGGCTTCGACCGATCAAATATTTCTGCCATAGTGCTTTTGGCTCGTAGAGAGAAGCGAGTGCGCGAGAGAGGCCTCACTTCCTCCTGCGAGCAGACTAAATTGATAATGCCGCAGAGGATAACGCCTCTTCAAAACAAAAAGAACGCACCACTGCGATCGTCACTATCATAATCAAACGACAAAAATAGTCAACCCCGCACTTTCTGGGTATCAAAGAAAGTGCGGGGCGATGCTGTTCATATATCCTGATGATCAGCTTCTTCGAGGGCCTGCTTTGCTGTCTCCTTTCCCCAGTACACCATCATCGCGACGCAGAAATACTTGTGCGTTACATCAAGACAAGCTGTTTGGTACGCCTCAAAAAGCTCTTCAAGACCGATACCCTTCTCTGCGGCAATGTGAACTTCGAAGTGGAACACGAACCCGCGGTCGTCTTGAAGCTCGCATTCGCTGTCATGCAGCCGAAAATTTATAAGCTCAACGAGTTTCTTAAGTTCCGTATTTTCGTCGAGGAAATAATACAGAGGCGCGCACGAGAGAATCGTTCTTGTGTTTCGAATAATCGAGACATCGCAGGTCGTTACAATTGACTCATACACGGCCGTCCGGCGATATACGCAGCTTACGCGATCCTCCCGCATACGGCTCCAGTGTTGTTCGGCCGCGAACTTTTCGAACATATGTTCAAGACGCTTCGTGTCATGATGCTCCCGCATGACTGCCTCCTTTCGTCTGGAGAGAATTAGAGCACTTTCAAAAAAATCTGTCAAAACAAAACCCGTGCTGCGCGTTTGGCTACGGGGCGAGACATGGTGAAGCAAAAGTCTGTAAGAAATTATTTACGAGATTCTATAATTGATGCGGCAACCTGTGCAGGTACCGCTTGATAGTGATCAAATTCCATCGTTGAAGTACCCCGGCCCTCGGTCATGGACCGGAGCTGCGTCGTGTAACCAAACATTTCGGCGAGCGGTACTTTCGCGTCAATGACCTTGAGCATACCGCGGTCAGACATACTTTCGATCTGTCCGCGCTTGGAGTTCAAGCTGCCGGTGATGTCTCCCATGAATTTTTCCGGCACCACTACTTCGATTTTCATAATCGGTTCAAGAAGCACCGGGCTGGCCCGACGCGCGGCGTCCTGAAACGCTTGTGAGCCTGCAATTTTGAAAGCGATTTCAGAGGAGTCCACCTCATGGTAAGAACCGTCATAGAGTTCCGCCGAAACGTCCACCATCTTAAAGCCAGCGACGACGCCTCGTTCCATTCCTTCGCGAATGCCTTTTTCAACCGCCGGAATATATTCCTGCGGCACCACGCCTCCTTTGATGGCGTTAATGAATTCAAAGTGATCTTCACGAGTGGTATTCTTTGCGATTTTCTTCCCTTCCACCACCGGCTCAAGCGGCTTTACGCGAATGCGCACATGGCCGTACTGCCCGCGACCGCCGGATTGCTTGATGTATTTCCCTTCCGCCTCCGCTTCTTTCTGAATCGTCTCTTTATAGGCGACTTGAGGCTTCCCGACATTTGCCTCGACGCCGAATTCGCGTTTCATGCGGTCGACAAGAATGTCGAGGTGCAACTCTCCCATCCCAGAGATAATGGTCTCCATTGTTTCCTGGTCGCTTGAAATTCGAAAAGTTGGGTCTTCGTCGGAAAGTTTTTTAAGCGCAAGGCCCATTTTCTCCTGGTCGGCTTTGGTTTTCGGCTCGATGCGAAGAGACACCACCGGCTCGGGAAAAATAATTTTTTCCAGTATGATCGGTTTATCCGGATCACAGAGTGTATCCCCCGTCCTCGTACTCTTAAGTCCCACTGCAGCGGCGATTTCTCCCGCACGCACTTCTTTAAGCTCTTCGCGGTCGTTGGCATGCATGCGAAGTACCCGCCCGATGCGCTCCTTCTCGCCCGTCGTCGAATTCAAAACGTAGGAACCCGCCGTGAGCGTTCCGGAGTAGACACGAAAATAGGTAAGCTGGCCGACAAAGGGATCAGACTGTAGTTTAAACGCAAGCGCGGAAAACGGCTCCGAGTCGCTCTCCTGACGAATTATCTCCTCTCCGGTATCAGGGTTTATTCCTTTCACCGGCGGAATATCGAGAGGTGAAGGAAGATAATCGGCAACGCCATCGAGCACCAGCTGCACGCCTTTGTTCTTTAAGGCCGAGCCGGCAAATACCGGCACAATGGTGTTCGCAATCGTCGCCTTGCGCAGAATCCGCTTCAGTTCGTCGAGCGCGATATTCTTCCCGTCCAAAAAACTTGCCATTGCGGCGTCATCTTGTTCAACAATTTTTTCGACAAGTTCAGCCCGATACTTCTCTGCATCCGCTTTCAGATGTTCAGGTATTTCTTTTTCCACCACTTTATTGCCCATCTCGCCTTCGAAATAGTAGGCTTTCATCTTGAGAAGGTCGACGACGCCCTCATGCGCTCCCTCTTCGCCTACCGGGATTTGCATCCGCACCGCATGTTTGGTAAGACGCTCAAGAATGGACTGGAATGAATGCTCAAAAGACGCGCCCATGCGATCAAGCTTATTGATGAAGCAGATGCGCGGCACTTTATAGTCGTCCGCATAGCGCCAATTGGTTTCTGATTGCGGTTCGACGCCCGCAACACCGTCAAAAACAACAACCGCGCCGTCAAGAACGCGAAGCGAGCGCTTTACCTCAACCGTGAAATCAATGTGTCCCGGCGTATCAATAATATTGAAACGGTAGCTGTTTTCCGGAGTCTTGGGCGTATCGGTTTTATTCCAAAAGCAGGTAATCGCGGCGGAGGTAATGGTGATGCCACGCTCGCGCTCCTGCTCCATCCAGTCCGTCACGGTGTCGCCCTCGTGCACCTCGCCGATCTTATGCGACACGCCAGTATAGAAAAGCACGCGTTCAGACGTCGTGGTTTTCCCCGCGTCAATGTGCGCAATTATCCCAAAGTTCCTGACTCTCTCTAATGGATAATGTTGTTCCCCTGCCATAATTAAAAACGCGCCAGTGGCGTGATTGATAGAATAGCTAAAACTGGGGAAAATGCAACGTAAGTGTTAGTGTTTTCGCAGAAGGAGATTCCTAATGGCAAAAAGTAAGCACACGCAGGAACTTCGAGCGCTTGGTTTTTATAAAGTAAAAATGAACGTACGGAATGAATTCAGAAGCATGGTTCGTGCAAAATTTAATCTTAAGGCCCCCTTCCCAGAATCACCACTTAATTTTACCTCCGGGAAGGATTTCTTTTTCCCAAATTGGGAATACGTTGAGTACACTTTTGCCACAGACGAAACGGGCCAGGCGTGGGGGAGTTTCGGTCTCATTGATCTTACCCACCTTGGTTTCGTAAACGATTCGCCCTATGACAAAACTTAGCCCGACGCGCACGCGTCGGGCTTTTCCTCAACTGTCCAGATGAACTGTTGAGACAGAATCGAGAAAATTGCAATGGCGAATCATCCGCCGGGCCACTTCGAAGCAGATAATCGCACATACTGCCAGAAAGCCACCCGCCATCCACGCTTGTATGGCCCCAAGTATCAGAGCCATAATGATGGCAACTATTGCCAGTCCGACGAGGTACCGTGCGCGAATCCTATGGTACCTTGTGAAGGTTGTGAGCTGCATGGTGCCTCTCCTTATTAAGCTTCCCTTATTCAACAATTTTGAAAGCTAAAATGCAAACAGCTCACCCAGGTGAGCTGTTTAATCCCTCACATTCGTTCGAGATGATTTTGGTCTACCAAAATCACCAAGCGAAGTGGGCAAATGCTTTGTTGGCTTCCGCCATGCGATGAGTATCTTCTTTCTTCTTGAAAGCGGCTCCCTCGTTGTTTGAAGCCGCAATGATCTCGTCGGCAAGTTTTTTATGCATCGGCACGCCTTTCTTTGAAAGGGCAGCCGCAATGAGCCAGCGATAAGCGAGGGAGAGACGGCGTTCAGGCCTAACTTCGCGCGGCACTTGATAGTTGGCGCCTCCCACCCGGCGTGAACGCACTTCAACGGCGGGGCTCACATTTTTTACTGCCGCTTCAAAAACGGGAAGTGGATCGCCTTTTGTCTTTTCCTTTATTTCGGAGAATGCGCCATAGACAATTTTCCGAGCAGCGCTTTTGTTGCCCTTCTTCATGATGTAATTGATGAACTTTGTCACCTTCACCGAGTTGTAGGTTACATCAGGAGAGAGTCCGTGTTTTTTCTTCAGCTTCCTTCTCATTTCTTATTTGTAATTCTTAATTCGTACTTCGTTATTCATGATTCCTGCTTCTTGATTCCTATTTTGGCCGCTTGGCTCCGTAGGAGCTCCGGCTTGTGCGACGGTTTTCAACGCCGGCGGCATCGAGCTTGCCGCGGACAATGGTGTAGCGAACGCCGATGTCTTTCACGCGCCCACCGCGAAGTATCACTACCGCGTGTTCCTGAAGATTGTGGCCGATGCCCGGAATGTAGGCGGTCACTTCCATACCGTTCGTGAGCCGTACACGAGCAATCTTCCGGACTGCAGAGTTCGGCTTTTTCGGCGTCTTGGTCGTCACTTTTGTACACACTCCGCGCTTGAAAGGCGAAGGGTAGAAGGTCGGACGGTTTTCAAGCGAATTAAAGCCGCGCGAAAGGGCCACGACTTTTGACTTGCGTTTTACAATCTTTCTCTTTCGCTTAATTAATTGGTTTATGGTGGACATCCTAATTCAAAAGGCGGCTTAACCGCCATTGCGGACACTCTACTACACCGATTCTAAGGATGCAACCCAGTGATGAGCTCGAAAAGAAAACCGACAGCTGCAGAAAAAATCGGAAAAAAGATATACCCAAAAAGGAGAAAAAAGAGAAGGAGCCCTAGGAGACCAAAGCTCGCGACGCGTTCGCCGAAGTCGATAAAGACGCGCTGTAAGCGGTAGGGCAGGAGCACCGCGAGCACTTTCGAGCCGTCAATCGGCGGAATAGGAATAAGGTTGAAGATCGCGAGCATGAGGTTATAAATGACAACCACACTCGCAAGCGAGATGAATGACGGAGGTAGAGCCGTACCCACAAACCGAATAAGAAGTCCGAAAATAATCGCAAGCAAGAGATTAATGCCTGGACCAGCAAGCGCAACAAGCGCTTCCCCCCGCTTCCCCCGTAAATTGTAAGGGTTATAGGGAACCGGCTTTGCCCAGCCAAACACGACACCGGCATGGGTCAACACGAGGAGCGCAGGCAAAAGCACTGACCCAAACAAGTCAACATGTTTTATTGGGTTAAGCGTAAGACGTCCGGCAAGGCGCGCAGTCGGGTCGCCAAGCCAATTGGCAACGACGCCATGCATCACCTCGTGAATGACGATTGAAAAAATAAGAATGACAAGACCGAAAAATACGTCGAGTTGCATGGGAGCTTCATTAGTTGTTAGCTGCGTTAGCAGTTAGCGTAATACGAAAAATTGCAAAAGTATATGGATATGCTACCATGCCTTGCTAACGAAGCTAAAAGCTAATTGCTAAAGAAGCTAATCCTATGGCCAAAATTTGTCCCGTCACTAAAAAAACCTCGCAAGTCGGAGGCGGCTACAGCAATCGCACGCGTGCGACGCAATACAACCCTATCGGCAAAACCCGCCGGCAAGTGAATCTTCAAAAAAAGCGGATTTATATTCCGGAGCTTAAGAAACATATCATTGTCCGCATCTCTACCAAGGGGCTTAAAACCATCAGTAAGAACGGCGCCTACGCAACGCTCAAAAAAGCGGGAGTGATCTAAAAATTCCCAATTTCTGTCTGAACACCGTCAGAGCGCATAATAATCGTTCCCTCCTCGCCCGTGCGAAAAATTCTTACGCCGAATTTTGAAAGCGTGTCGAGAGTCTCTTGATGCGGATGACCATAACGATTGTCCTTGCCGAGGGATATGACCGCGTACTCTGGCGCAACTGCCGCGATAAAGCCAGCGCCCGTTGAAGTGCGCGAGCCGTGATGTCCAACTTTGAGTACATCGCTTTTGAGCTCCGTAGGATCAATCGCGAGTAAATGATTTTCTACCTTTTGTGTCGCATCTCCGGTAAGTAATACTTCGGTTTCGCCATAGACGAGCCGCATGACGATTGAACCATTGTTCGGTGTCTCAGTTGAAACATCGAGGTCGGGAAAAAGAATTTTCAGATATGCTTCGCCACCGAGATCAACGACTTGTCCGCGGCGCGCGAGCACGCGCGTCGCTCCCTCTGCCGTCACCTCCTTTTCAAATTCCGGATACATCTGCGATTTCCCCACCGTTCCCGGCTCCATCACGGTTGCGATTTCATATTGCTTCAGCACATCTAAAAATCCGGCAAAGTGGTCCTGGTCAGGGTTGGTGAGGATAAGCATATCAATCGTGCGGTCATACAGCGGCATTACTTTCCCAAGTTCCTGCAACACCTTTGCGTTCGGTCCTCCATCAATGAGTACCTGATTCCCCGCGGGTGACTCGATAAAAATAGAATCGCCCTGTCCGATGTCAAAGAAGACAACCGTAAGTCCTTGCGGCTTTTCGGCGAAAACTGCGTAGTAGATGAACGCATTCGCAATGAAAAGAGCAAGTACCAAATACCATCTGATATGCCGTCGCACACGTTCCATGCAAATAGTATATCCCGTATCTCCCCACCTAATGAGCGAAACGAAACCATTTGATATATCAAATGGCCACTTTGGTTTCCGTTAGTATTCAATGATTCGATACTGGCCGCGCTTCAAATTGCCCTCGTAACCAAGTTCCATAAGTAACGTGTTGAATCCTGTACCATGCCCGACAAGAAGAAGTGTTTCTCCGGGGTGCCGGAGAGCATATTCATCGAGTGCGGTCCGGTGTCGAGCAATAACATCTTCTTGTAGTTCCCCTCCAAAAGCACGATGGTTATAGGAACCCTCGGAATAGTGCAAAATGCCATACTGCTCAAAAGCCTCCTGTCGAGTGATTCCATCCAAACTTCCAAACGAACATTCGCGCAAGCGCGCGTCGAGATGCACTGGCGCGCCGAGAAACGAGGCAACGATGTCCGCAGTTTGCGCCGCGCGTTTCAAGTCAGAACTTATAATCCGATGAATGCTAAGCGGCACAAGCTCTTCGGCAAGCGCGCGAGCTTGTGCTTTGCCGTTTTCATTAATTTCAGTATCGGTGTGCCCTTGGAGCCGGTTCTCGACATTCCAATCGGTCTCGGCATGGCGGATGAGGATGAATTTCATATTCCTTATATAACAGAAGAACCAGCTAAAAAGAAATCGCCCGAGGCACACTTGTGCGCTTCGGGACGATGAAGTTGCTGCAAGACGTTTCTATGCCGTTGCTGTCTGGCGTAGCAGGGCGGCTCGTTTTTGTACGACCTCTTCGGGAACCCGTCTGAGGTCGTAGGCAAGCTTGACCTTGGAGCAGAGCCAGATGGCCCACTTCCCGAAATCGAGCGCCCACCAGCGCGGGTCAATGCGACAATCGTCCGGCGCAACGTGGTGGCGACCGTGATCGGTTCCTTCGCCTGCGGTAAGTGGCCCGAGCCATGCATTGCTACGGCCCGTGCCAACACCGTATCGACTCTTCCCGAAGTAGTGGGCGACGGAATTAATGCTCCAGGTCGTGTGGTACTGGACCACGAGACGCAGAAACCCGCCGACTAAAAATCCGCCGACCCAATCGCCCCACAAGGCACCAAGACCTGTCGGTAACCCGAAGCCAACCAGCGCACCGAGCCACACGTGATTCCTCTGTTGCCACACGAGGATTGGTTTTCTCATGAGTTTTCGGGCACTCGGGGGCACTTGTCTCGTGGAGTACAGATGCCAGATGCAGTGAGCCCACCAAAAACCATGCAGGACCGAGTACGGATCCCTCGGAGTGTCGGTGTACTTATGGTGGTCTATGTGATGACCGCTCCACCACGGGATACCGTCCTGCATTGCACCTGGATTCACCACAGCGATGCCTAACTCGAGCGCGCGAGACGCCTTGTAGGAATCGTGAGAGTAGAGCCGATGAGGCCCCATGGTGATGGAGAGGTGAACGAGAAGGAACAGGAGTCCCGCCATCACCGCGGTATTGATACTGAAGTGGACATAGGCCATGTGCCAGATGGCGACTATCCCCGCCACATGGACGATGGTGAACCACGCGAGCAGGTCGTATCGAAACGGCCGCTCGCGCGCTGGATTGTACAAAGGCGATATGAGTTCCGCCACGGGCGACCTCCCCATTTGTGTTGCAGTTCTACTCCGATAGTAACAATTCATCACAGAAACACAATTGCGCTATACTATCCGTATGTACGAAGCGAAGAAATTCAACTTGCCCGAGCTTAAAGGGCTTTCGCAAAAACAGCTTGAGGTACACCTTGGGCTCTACGCGGGATATGTAAAATTTTTAAACACGCTTGAGCAGGTAATCGTTGATTTGAAAAAAGACGCGGAGAAAAATGCCTATGTCTTAGGTGAAGTGCAGCGCCGGAAGGGATTTGAATTTGATGGTATGCGCATGCATGAATACTACTTTGGAAGCATGGAGAATGGCGGAAGTGCGGTTGAGCCGAATGGAGAACTCACTAAGGCACTTGAGAAACAGTACGGAAGTTTTGACAATTGGACGGCAGAATTTAAAGCAACGGGCATGATGCGCGGCATCGGCTGGGCAATCCTTTATTACGACCCCATGGGTAAACAATTCCACAACGCCTGGGTTACCGACCACGAACTTGGTCAACTTGCAGGACTTCCCATTATTCTTGCCATGGACATGTGGGAGCACGCTTTTATGGTGGACTATGTTCCTGCAGAAAAGAAAAATTACATCGAGGCATTTTTCTCAAACTTGAATTGGGAAATACTCGAAGAACATTTTAAAGCAGTATGAAAAACAAAAGGGCCGCCCTGTTGGCGGCCCTTACTTTTCCGATCGGTTACCAACTGCGAAATCCCTACGGTTTGCGCTCGCGCGTCGGCAGCGGCCGACTGGTCTCGACAAGCACGCTCCACTCAGACTGGCGAACCATAATGAACTCGTTGGAGTCGAGGTAGTTGCTGACCTGATGCTGACATTCGAAAGTATAGCCGATCCGACAACTCACCGTGAGATGGTAGTCATCCACGCGAATTGAATTGCTTGCAACGGATCGTTTATCCTTCTCGACCTCGGTAAAAGGATCCTCCTTGTGGACCTTAGAAGCCCTAGCTCTTGGGTCCTGCGGTACGTTGTAGGAATTCGGCCCTGGGTAAGGAATAGAAATATCGAACCCTCCCGCAGTGCCAAACACCGCAATTCCAATTACGCTGGCGATCAATAGGCCGGAACCTGTGGACACAAGCCGTTTTTCTTTCATCAGTGTTCCCCAAAAAATTAAGTAGAGGTTTTCTCTACTCTTCTATTTTGCATGGAATCACAAATAAGATAAAAAGTCAATGTCTTGTGGTCCTTGTTTTAAGCCATAAAAATGCCGCAAGTGCGGCGTAGAGCAAGACCATGAGCCAGGCGGGGAAATACGGGATGGTGACCGAGGCAAATGGAAGCGAGGAGAAAAGCTCCACGATTTTGAGTTCGTAGGTAAGGAGGGCGTAGGAAATAAAAGCGAAGGGCATGGAAAGAATTGTTGAAAGAAATCCCGCAACGCCGGTAAGAAAACCGAAAAGCATAGTAATGGGAATGAGCGGAAGTATTAAAAGATTTACCAAAAGCCCGACCACGCTAAACTGCCCCGTGTTGTAGAGAAGAAGCGGCAAGACAAACAATTGCGTGGCAAGTGTTGCGGCAATGATGGTGCGAAGTCCCCAAAATTTCGGAACGCGCATAATACGCGCTTCAATCCGCGGCGATATTTGAATGAGGCCGAGCGTTGCGAGAAATGATAATTGAAACGACGGGTCAAAGAGAAGGATGTACGGATTGTGCAGCACCATAAGAAATCCGGTAAGTATGAGTGCGTGTGTAATCGCAGAAGTTCTTCCGGTTGCAAGCGCCAAAAGACCGATAAGTGCCATGGCGCCCGCGCGCACCGCGGTGGCGGACGCCCCAACCATAATGACAAAAAGGACAATTGAGATGCCTCCCGCAATTAAACTGCCGCTTCCGCGTTTTCGCAAAAACATGCCAAAAAACCGCATAATAAAATTCGCAACAATCGTGATGTTGAAACCTGAAAGAACAACAATGTGAATAATTCCCGTCATTCGAAACGCATCCAGAAGCTCCTTGCCCAATGATTGTTTCGCTCCAACCACGAGACCTCCCATGAGCGATGCTTGCGGCTCGGGAATAACGCGCGAAACCCGCGAGAGAAATGAATCTTTAATCGCGAAGAGTGCACGCTTCAAGGGATTGCCGCTGCCCGCGTTTAGCAAAGAAACTTTTGCAAAACTTATTTGATAAAAAATACCGTCTTTGGCGAGAAACTGCGGATAATTGAACACGCGGCCGGTATCGGTTTCAAAACTTTTCGGTTTTTCGAGCTTGCCGATGACTTGCACAAAGTCGCCGTAATGAAATTCCGGGAATCGTGCGGTACCGACAAGCACGGTATCGTGAAGCGCTTCGGCTCCCACTTTTTCAAACCGCACGGTGAGAAGCGTTTGATTCTCCCGCTCATCCGGCTCCTCAATAATCGTTCCTTCCGCAACTACACTTGAGCCAACTTTTGCTTCGAACAAAGGATCCCCTTGACGTATATCCGCGATATTGAGCCGTAGCATCCCGAGTCCTGCCGCAACAAGGCAAATCGTCAGAAACGTTATTCTCCCATTCGCACGAATAAGAGAATGGGCGAAAGTAAGCATAACGCCGATAAGAAGAAGAAAAAATGAAAATGACCAGCCTAAATCAACAAAAGAGCGAAACGCGACGCCTGCGATGAATCCGCCGATAAGCGCATATAACCATCTTTGGTTTTGCATGTATCAAATAGTAAAAATCTTGTTGCCAAAACTCAAACTATGCGATATATCGCATAGTTTGAGTTTTGGGTGAATAAAAAAAGTTTCTATTCTCTTCTCAAGCAGTGCAACCATCCATTGCTCGGTTGGCTAATCTGTCGGCTTCCTTATTTTGCTCACGGCGAATGTGTGTAAAGACGATATGCGGGAATGCCGAGACACAGAGATTATGAATTTTTATGAACTGCGGAAAAAGCGTCGGCTCCTTTATTTGATACTTGCCTGACAGCTGCCTGGCCACAAGCTCGCTGTCCATTTTCACCTCAACGCTCATTTCTTTGAGCTTTGCCACACCAAACATTTTTTTGAGCGCTTCGAGGCCAAGAACTACCGCCTCGTATTCGGCCCAATTATTGGTCTGACGTCCTAAAAATTTTGAAATTTCTTTGAGGATATCCCCCGCTTCATCCTGAATCACAACACCGATACCGGCTGGCCCCGGGTTGCCGCGAGCTCCCCCGTCAGTGTAGAGAAAGACTTTCTGCATGATCTCAAATGTGACAATCCTTTTTTGATAGCGTTTCAAAAAAGTCTATTGCGGTTTATCCTCCGTGTCAACGGAATTCGAGACCCACGATACGAAGGCGCAACTCCGGAAAATGCCGAAATGTCGAACGCTCTATTGTCGCGGTGAGGTCAACCTGATTACCCGCTACGAGCGGAAAGATAAAGTCCTCTGGTTTCATAAAAAATCCGATTGCCGAGATGCTTCTCCCGCCATGCGCAAAGCGCAATTCTAAATGTTTTTGCTCTTTCCCAAATTGACGTACTTCGGCAATTACCACTTTGGGGAAACGAAATACCGGCTTCGGATTGCCTTTACCGAAAGGAGAGAGCGAGGCAATTTGCCGGTAGGTCTCCCAGGTAACATCGGCAAGCGAAAGCTCGCCGTCATGGGGAGCAGAAAGAGGGATTTCCACGCGAACGGAGAGGGCGAGCGCTTCAACGAGATGCACTTCAAGCAGGTGCACCTTTTCCTGCACAACGCTGAATCCTCCGCTGAATTGGTGTCCGCCGAAGTCTAAGAAAAGATCGCTACGTGCACGCATGAGCTCAACCACATTCACGCTCCCGTCGGAGCGGCAAGAACCTTTAATAGTTAAATCAGCCTCCCGTCCCCATAAAAAAACCGGCCGGGCGTATTCTTCGGCAAGCGTATTGGCGGCAAGCCCGAGAAGCGCCGGTTTCCAGCGCGGATCTCCCATAACGATAACGCCACTCACCGCACGATCCTCCATGCGCTTACGGATCTCTTTGACCATACTTGCCACTACCCCCTTGCGCTCATCATTAATACGGTCGAGGTGCTCCGAGAGTTCATCCGCGGTCGTTTCATCGTGAGTGGTAAGCAGACGAAACGCGTCCATCGGTGCGTCCATGCGCGACGCCGCGTTAATCCGCGGCACCAGCATGAAGCCGACATCGTCTTCAGTAAGCTCATTTTGCTTCACCTTCATGCGGCGGCACAGCTTCTGGAGGCCGAGGCGCGGAGATCTGCGAAGCACGACAAGCCCGAAATGGGCAAGCGCGCGATTTTCGCCAAGAAGAGGAACCATATCCGCGAGCGTCCCGAGTCCCGCCATATCGAGAAGCCACTTTTCCCATCCGGCCGGCACATTAAAATTCCCTCGTGCCATGAGTCCCTGCACCAGTTTGAATGCAAGGCCGCTGCCGCATAATTCCCGAAAGGGATAGGTCTCCCCTTCTCGATGCGGATTCAAAACGGCATAGGCGTCGGGTAAGCCCGCTTCTCCCGGCAAATGATGATCCGTTACGATAACATCAATTCCAATCTCCCTCGCACGCGCAATTGCTTCGATGTCGGTTGTACCGCAATCAACGGTGATGAGCAGTGACGCGCCGCTCTCCGCAAAGCCTTCAAGAGCAGTACTGTTGAGCCCATACCCCTCTCTGTGGCGATGCGGGATGTAGTTTGTGAAGCGCGAGTAACCGACACGCTTAAAAAAATCATGGAGGATGACACCGCCGGGGATTCCGTCGCAATCGTAATCGCTGTAGACCACAATAGTCTCTTCGCTTCGCATTGCGCCGAGGATCCGCGCAACCGCGCGCTCCATGTCTTGCATGAGAAACGGGTCGTGCAGATCGCGCTCGTAGTCAGGCTTGAGAAACAGTTCTGCGGCTTCCTCAGTAGTAATCCCCCGAGCAAGAAGCAAACTCCGCAGAAGCCGAGGGTACTGAGCTAACACCATTTCGCCGTCAAACCTTTCGGAGACAGCTTTTTCACTTTCCATCGCCAATTATTGTAACATTGCTATACCCCGTAGTAGATTTTGGCATTGTCTCTTCGTTGCGACGGTTATTGTAACAGCGGACAGTGAATTTCATTTCGAGTATAGCTGGAAAGCTTTACTTAGAGACAGGGCAACTATGCCAAAATTCACTACGGGGTATACTGTCTCCCATGGAACAAGATTGCGTATTCTGCAAAATCACGCGAGGAGAAATTCCCTCAATAAAAATATACGAGGACGCTGACTATCTTGCCTTTATGGATATCCGACCGCGCGCCCCAGGGCACGCCCTGGTCATTCCAAAACAGCACTATCGCTGGGTATGGGATGTTCCGGATATAGGAACCTATTTTGAGAAAGCGCGTGATGTTGCTCGGGCAATACAGAAAGCGTTCAGCACTGACATGGTTCATTCGAAGGTAGAGGGAGAAGAGGTTCACCATGCCCACATTTGGCTTTATCCTGACCCAAAAAATACTCTGGGAAACAAGGACAACCTCGTTGGAAATGCAGAAAAAATACGCACAGCACTCGGTTAGTTTTTTCTCTGCTGGTAAGCAGAAGCGGGAGATGAAAATAGAAAGAGCTGCACCGGGAAGCTCATGGGTATGGACACTCTTGAAATAATCAACAAGGAATTGAAGCTCTCGCGCATTACTCATGCGCTCTTTGATTTTGACGGCACTGTCTCCCTTATCCGTGAAGGATGGCAAAAAATAATGGTCGGGATGATGGTGAATGAGCTCTTGAAAACTCCTAAGCATGGAGAAAAAGAGGAAGTCGAGCATGCGGTCACCGAGTACGTCAATGAGCTGACGGGAAAACAGACAATGTATCAAATGCTTCGTTTCGTCGAAGAAATCAAAAAAAGAGGAAGCGAAGCGAAAAATGCCCTCGAATACAAACGTGAGTATCTTCAGTTGATCCGCGAACATACCAAATCCCGTCTGGAGAATCTTAAAATCGCTTCTGTAGACCCCGATGAATATATGGTGCGTGGGTCCCGTTCTTTTCTTACCTCTCTCAAAGAGAGGAACATTTCCTGTTATCTGGCTTCAGGCACTGACGAACCTTTTGTTGTTGAAGAGGCGCGCTTGCTTCGTATTGATTCGCTATTTAAAGAAATATGGGGAGCACAAGATGCCTACCTTACGTTCTCAAAAAAGATTGCTATCGAACGCATCCTCAAGGAAGCAAATATTTCTGGAGAAAACCTTGTCGTATTCGGCGATGGATACGTGGAAATGCAAGAAGCAAAAGCCCATGGAGCGGTCGCAGTCGGCATTGCAAGTAACGAAACGATACGCAAGGGCGTCAACTCTTGGAAACGAGAGAGGCTTATCAAGGCGGGGGCTGATGTTATCATTGCAGACTTTGCGTCTACAGACGCTCTAGTCTCTTTTCTTTTCTCCGTCTCATAAGTAACCAGTACCGAGCTTTTTCGATTATAGAGTTTGGACTAGAAATTCGGACTAGGAATCAGGAGGTGCCCCGTGAGGCAACAACAAACTACCCTACCTTATGCCCGCGTGGCTGATCTTCTCAAAGAAGCCCGCGAGAAACCCGTCGTCGTCTTAGGCGACGTCATGCTTGACGAATTCGTGCACTGCATGAAGGAAGACTCACCCGAGCCTCCCGGCTTGAAATTGTGGGTGACCAACACCGAGTACCGGCTCGGTGGAGCGGCGAATGTCGCCCTTAACATCGCCCGGCTCGGGGGTCGAGCGCTCTTGGTCGGCGTCACGGGCGACGACGAGAATGCCAAGATGCTGCGCCATAAGCTCGTCGAGCAAGGCCGCTATACCATCGAGGCATTCCTTGTCATCGATCCCTCACGGCCGACCACCGTTAAGACCCGCTTTCTAAGCGGCGGGGTCGCCCATCTGCGAGTTGACCGCGAGAAGCGTGAGTTCATAAGCGGTCCCGTCGAGAAGCAGTTGAAGGTCCAGCTCGCCGGCGCGATTGATGAAGTGCTCGGAAGTCCCGGGAGCCTCATCGTATCCGACTACCAGAAAGGAGTGGTAACGGGAGGGTCAGGCAGTTTGTTCCAACATGTCCTTCATTCTCGTGTCCCGGTCTACGTCGACCCGAAGTACCGGCCCGCGGAGTTCTATCGAGGAGTGGACGTCATCACTCCAAACCTCAAGGAGGCTTCGGAACTCGTCGGCAGAACCCTCGACACCCCTCAAGAGATCGAGGAAGCCGGACCGGAACTTCTGAAGGCAACCGTGTCAAAAGCAGTCCTCGTGACGCAGGGCGAAGATGGTATGACCCTCTTCGGGTCATCCGAAGACCCACTTCACATCCCCGCCATACCGGTCAAGGAAGCAGATACGGTTGGCGCGGGAGATACGGTGATTTCTACCCTCGCGCTTATGCGTGCTGTCGGAGCGACATTTGCCGAAGCAGCGATTATTGCGAACGCGGCGGCAGGCATTGTGGTCAGTAAAGTCGGCACCGCAACCTGCTCTCCCGAGGAGCTCCTCGCGCAATTCGTGAAGTAACCTTCCATGCCCTTGTGGCAGACTCTCCCTTGTGGAAACGCAGGGAGAGTTCTTTTTTAATCTATCCCGTGCCCAACCACTTCAATATCGCCGCCGCGATCGATGTTATATTTTCTTTCATAGTTGCCCGCGTATGCATCTATCAGTTTTTTTCATACAATGCCTGAAGACCCGGCAATGTCCCTTTATACAAAAACTCGAGCATGGCACCACCGCCGGTCGAAACAAACGAAAAGCGGCTCTCGAGTCCAAGTTTCCCAATTGCCGCAATAGTATCACCCCCGCCGACTACCGAATAGACGCCGCTTGCCGCAATCGCTTCCGCGAGCGCTTCGGTTTGATTTACAAATCCATGCTCGTAGTTCCCCAGAGGACCATTCCAGAGCACGAATTTCATTTTTGAGAGAAGTTCTGAGACAGTGCTGATTGTTTGAGGTCCTACGTCCATAATAGTGTCCGAGGGCATCACGTCGCTTATGTTCTTAAGAGTGTTTTTGCCGTTTACTTCAACCACGACAACATCAGAGGGAAGGAGAAGTTTCTTGTTCCTTAGAATCTTTAAAAAATCGTGTCTCTCGGGAGAGACTCGCGACATTCCAACTTCTTTCCCCTGTGCCTTAAACACATCATTTGCGATGGCGCCTCCCACAAATACATAATCGTAGCTTTTTAAGAACTTCTCGATGAGCGGTCCCTTTGTTTCAAATTTTGCTCCCCCAATGATACACAGTGAGGGGGAGGGAGGATGCAGAGCATTTGAAAGTTCGGCAATTTCTTTTTGAAGCTCAAGTCCTGCATAGCTTTGAAGCAGTGTCGGCACCCCGGTGATGGAAGCATGGTTGCGGTGTGAGACTCCAAACGCGTCGTTTACAAAACACTCGGCGAGCGACGCGAGCTCTTTTGCAAATTGGGGGTCATTTTTTTCCTCACGCGGGTCACTGCGGAGATTTTCAAGCAATAGTACTTCACCGTTCTTAAGCGCCGCGCGGGCAACCTTCGCCCGAGCACCGAGAATATCCGGAACAAAAGAAATCGGCAAAAACTGAGAAAGCGCTTCCGCCACCGGCAACAAGGTGGCTCCGCTACGGCCAAGGTGGCTTACTAAAATAATACGCGCACCGGCCCGCCGCAAAAATTCTATAGTTTCAAGCGACTGGCGCAACCGAAAAATATCAAGCACGCGCCCGCCCTCAACCGGTACGTTTAAATCAGCGCGAAGAAGCACTCGTTTTCCTTGCAAATTCTCTGCGGCGCGAATATCGGGCAAAGCCTTAGGCATTTGAGACGCTCTCAAGAATTTCGTTGAAGCTTTTTGCATCGGTGCTTGCGTGTCCAACAAGAAATCCGTCAACATCCCCATAGGTATAAAGCGATGCCACATTATCCGATTCCACTGAACCGCCGTACAAAATAGGCACGCGTTCCGCAATCGAACGATCTATTATTTCCGTAAGCGTTTTTCGTATAAAAATAACCGCCTCATGCACCTCTTCCGGCTTCATTGCGTCCGCAGCCGACTTTCCGATCGCCCAAATTGGCTCATATGCAATAAGTACGCGCCGAATCTCCGCACTCGAAAGACCGACAAGCGCTGAGCGAATTTCCTGTCGGAGAATCTCGTGATAGGCGCCCTCTGTATCACGCTCCGCTTCCCCAATGCAAAGTATTGGCTGCAGTCCTTCGGCAAGAGCGCTGCGAATTTTTTTTGCGACCATGGCCTCATCTTCACCAAGCGCTCGCCGCTCTGAATGACCGACGATAACATACGCCACCTGAAAAGGGACAAGCATCGAGGCAGACACCTCTCCCGTGTGAGCAACTCCACCCTCTCCGGAAACATTTTGACTGCCAAGAAACAGTTTTCTTCGCGCGGTGAAGAGGGGAAGAAAAATGACGGGCGGACAAACTACCGTCGTAACATTCCGCGCGCGAGCCGCACTTTTTTTAGCGGCAGTGAAAAGTTTGAGCGCATCACGCTTTGTGGCGGGATAGCTCTTCCAATTTGCAATAACTATTTTTTTCCGAGCCATGTTCGCCTATGATAACACGCTCTTTGCCCCTAAATTTCTTCCCAGGAATCGATGCTGAAACTTCCCGATGGCCCCGATGAAAAATTGAGATTGATGACGCCTGTCTCGTACGTCACCAGCGCACTGTTTTGAAGGTGTAATTTATACCCGGTCACTTCACGAAGCGAAACGTTATTTCTAATCAGAATTTCGCCTCGTCCCGCATAAAGAAGAAGTTTGCCGTTAGCGCTATTTTGCAAGGTTATGGCAACATTCGAACCTCCGGCCTCCGCACTGCGATTTTGCGATAAAAAAACAATATAGGACTGCGGGTCACCTGATCCGAAAAATGAGCCGTTGTTAAGATCCATAATAGCGCTATTTAAATTGTCCGAAGGATTGTCTGCAATAATCTGTGCGCTGTTCTTTCCAAGCGACGAGGCAGCAACAATGGTCGGATTGTTTTGAAACGTCACGTTGCCTACGACCCAAATGGGGCCCGCAAAGGTCACGGTTGGATTTCCGCTTACCACAAGATCACAGGCGATTTTTTTAGGGCCAATCGTTGTATCCGAACTGATAACATACGGGCAGGGCGACGAAATCGTTCCGCCAGAAGCTGCCACACTCTCCCATGTTTCGACCAAGGCGTCGGAGATAGGAAGCGAGGAGGTGGACTGATCGGCGCTTCCGGGGTAAGAGGTCCTTAAAACAGTCGACCCCGAAATACTCTGGTAGTACGCGTCTTTATCAATGGTCGAATTTTGAATCGTATGAGCATACATCGAACTTGTCGCATGAATACCGCTAACGAAACCCGATGGTCCCGCGGAAATCACGTCGCCGCCGATACTATTGCCGGACCCCTGTATCGGCCCATTTGATAGGACATTGCCATATACCCGCGAGCTGTTTTCAAGAAGCATGCCTCCCACATCGGATTGGACGCCAAAACTAAATGAGGCGCCGGTTCCAACGATAAGCACCGCCGAAATGGCCCGAGTTACCTCGCTTTCAGTTTCCGCAACAGTAGCGAGCGACTTCCCATTAAACACATCCACAATAGTCGTCGTTGCCGCCACTCCCCCGAGCGTCAGCGTTTGCGGAGAGACGACGGCATTTCCTTGTTTTAAGCGCAAACTTACGTCTTCCAAAGACCCTTCAGCCGCAAAATAGCTCTGCTTTGATTCGACTAAGGTCCGCACACCGCGTATTTCTTTTACTATCGGGGTTACAATGCCGGCAATAATGACAAGGCTTCCAAAAAGAAAGAGCAGCACGGCCGTAATAACTGCTTGCCCTTGTGATCGCGGAATATTTGAAAATTTTTTCATAGTTAATAGGCACCACGCAAAACCGCAAAATCCTCAAATGATTCACTTTTTGTTCCTACGGAACTGGTCGCCGTGAGAATTAATTGGATGCGCACTCCAAGGATTGAACTTGAGGTAATTTTCTCAAACATAAGGGTGTCAACGCTTACATCGGGAAGCGTGAGCGACCCGATGTCGATTCCATTCTCACGTACACGCAATGAGCCATTCACAAGCGAGAACATGGTTGTCGTTGCGCCCGAGAGGAGCGTGAGCTGCCCTGGATTTGCGTTTAAAATACTTGCGGCATCAACCGAGCTTGCGGCGCGAATATCGCGCATCATCCGCTCCATGCCAATCGTCGCACTCTCATTAATATGGCGCGCCACGATAAGCGCTCCATAGGAGCGCATCATGGAAACAAAAAGACCGATAATGGCAGTGAGGAGAAGAACCAAAAGTGCAACATAAATAAGCGCTTCAAGAAGCGTCATGCCTCGAGACGATGTCCTCAAAAGACGATGCATATTAATTGTCTAAAAGATTAGTCAGATAGGTCATAATGGTTGTCGTGCCATCTTCCCAAACAACTTGGGCGGTCACGTGTCGTGTATTACTGTCAAAAGAAGCAGAAGGGTTTGCGGAAACAATCTCTTTTGAAACGTCGTCGCGATATACATCATCAAAAATAATGACCCGAGTAAATCCATCGTTCGACGATATGGTTGTCGAGAGAGTCCAGCCATTGTTCCAATCAAGATAATACGCGCTGCTCGAAGCAAGTGGTGCAATATTAGTGGTCCATGAACTATCGCGGAGATAACGCACCGCTTCGAGTCCCTCTTCAGCATACAGAGCCGCTTGAATTTTTTGGGTATTTGCCAATCCGCCATGGACCGAAATATTAAACGAAGACAAAATACCGACAAGTGCCGTCGCGATAATTGCCGCCCCAATCACAACTTCAAGAAGCCCTATTCCCTGTTTCCGGCTATACCGCATAGGTAACGTGTCTTGCTACGCGGATAAGACCAGTGGCTTCGATAGTTATCGTTCTCGTTTTTGAAGCGTCTGAAACAAGCATGACTACCACGTTTCCGGTCGTGTTCACTTTCCCGCTTGCTCGGGCAAATACGATATCGCTTCCGCCCGTAGTAAAATTTATGGCACTAATCTGAATGCGCGAAGATAGCGTAGTGATTTGATTGTCCGGATCAGACGCATTGTAGGTTTCTCCCTTGAAGAGCGTAACGGTAGAACTTGTAAAATGTATGCCGTAGGAGGAGGCGCCAACGCTTCCCATAGCTTTTGATCGCGCCTCGTTTACTACGGAAGCTATTTCAATTGTACTGGTATCGAGAGTCTTTGTTCCACTAAATTGATTAAGTGCGATGATGCTAAAAATAAAAAGACCGCCAAAGAGCGCAACGACAATGAGTACTTCCATAAGGGAAAAAGCGCGGCTCATATGGCGTTTGAAAGCGAATAGATCGGGCTAATAACTGAAAGCGCAAAGAAGCCAACCGCAATTCCGATAACAACCATAAGAATGGGCTCGATAATAGTCGACATATTTTTTGTCTTCTGCTCAACCTCGTTTTCATAAAACGTCGCAACTTGGAGAAGCATCGTGGAGAGTCCCCCCGTTTCTTCTCCGACCGAAATGAGTTCGCCCATAAGCGGCGGGTAGAGATGCTCGTTTTGAGAAAAGGCTGGTGCGATCTGAAGACCTTTTTGGATTTGCTTCTGCGCCTCCGCAAGCACTTCACGGAAGTAGGAATTTTGGATAACCTCACGAGCAATTGAAAATGCCGTTATCACTTCAACCCCCGAAGAAAGAAGGGAGGAGAGCGTGCGCGCGGTCCGAGCAGTGTTAACTTCGCGCACAAGCCCTTTAATGATCGGGGTGCGCAGGAGAACAAATTCAAACGTCCGATGTCCTCGCGGTGTTCTCAAAAGGGCAATAAAACCCATCACTCCGCCGACAACACCGAAAATGGCAAGAAGGAAATTTCCGACAAACCAGTCGCTCACGCCGATGATAATGCGGGTGGTAAGCGGTAACTGTACGTCAAATTCTTTGAATGTAGCAGTCAGTGTTGGAACCACAAAAATAAGCATCGTAATGCCGATGATTACCATTGCGGAAAGGACGATACCCGGATACATCATCGCGCCTCTGATTTTTTTAGTAAGCATATATGAACGCTCTACCTGGTCGGCAACACCAAGAAGAGCCCCCGATAATTTACCGCTTTCGTCCCCCGCTTTTACCATAGCGATAAAAAGCTTCGGAAACACTTTGGGAAACTGCTCCATTGCCTCATGAAGACTTCTCCCGCGTTTGATCCCCTCAATGAGGGAAAGCAGGACTTCTCTTAAATGCCGATTTCTTGTTTGCCGCTCAAGCACCCCGAGTCCCCGAGAGAGCGGTAATCCTGCCGCAAGCATAGCGCCGAGGTTCCGCGCAAAAACAATTTTCTCGCTCGTACGTACGCTGCCAAAAAAAGAGATGAGCTTTCTCACATCGATGTGAAGCCCTTCCCTGACTTCATTGATCGAAACGACCGTCCCACCCACCTTACGCACCTCGGCATACACGGCAAAACGGTCCGGCAAGTCTAGCGTCTCTTCATACGTCTCTCCTCCCGCGTGTGTGGCTTTATAGTGAAATTTTGGCATATTATGCAGAAGTACGAAGTACAGGAATAAAGCTCATGGCACGATCTCGTAATTCGTAATTCATAATTCGCGATTTCTTACTCCGAGATAACACGGAGTACTTCTTCAATCGTGGTAATACCCTGTGCCGCTTTGAAAATACCGTCTTCAAACATCGTGAGCATTCCCTCCGTCACTGCCTGTTTTTCAATCGTATCTTCCGTGCCTCCTTTCATCACAATGTCTTTAATCGTTGGCGTCACCGGAAACACCTCATGAATACCGATACGACCGCTAAAACCATCAGGGCACTCGGGAGAAGCTTTCGCTTTATAAAAAGGAATTTTCTCCCACGTAGCTCCCCCGGGAACGATTTTCTCCTCTTTCAGCGTTGAGAGGACATGATCAAGGTTGACCGACTTGCCAAGTGAAGTAATTTCTGACTGCGAGAGACGGTATTCCTTCCGCGGAGAACAAAGCTTCCGTACCAGTCGCTGGCCGATAATCACGTTCACGGTTGAAACCAAAAGAAAAGGTTCGGAGCCCATGTCAATCATGCGCGGGATTGCGCCAGCGGCTGAATTGGTATGCAGAGTCGAGAGAACAAGATGCCCGGTGAGTGCGGCGTTAATGGCAAGCGAGACGGTTTCTTTGTCGCGAATTTCCCCGACCATGATGATGTCGGGATCCTGTCGCATAAATGTGCGAAGTCCTGCGGCAAAGGTGAAGCCTATTTCCGGCTTCACCTGCGTTTGGTTGACCCGAGGCATTTGATACTCGATAGGATCTTCAATTGTCGAGATATTTACTTCCGGCGTGTTCAGGATATCGAGAAGCGTATAGAGCGTTGTGGTCTTACCGGAACCGGTCGGACCGGTGGTGAGGAGCATGCCGGTTTTTTGTTTTGCGGCGCTGTGCAAGCGCTCAAGCGCCTCGCCATGAAATCCCAAACTTTCCAAGGTGAACCCTCCCGCGCTCTCTCGCAGCAACCGCATAACTACCTTTTCGCCATAGAAAACCGGCAGAAGCGAGACGCGCAAAGATACTTTTTGCCCGTGTAAATCTATTTTGAAGCGGCCGTCCTGTGGAAGCCTTTTTTCATCGAGTTTAAGATTCGCAAGAACTTTAATGCGTGCGGTGATCGAGGAAGCGGCGGTCTTTGGAAGCATCATCGCATCGTGGAGAATACCGTCAATGCGATAGCGCACGACCAATTCTTTCTCCATCGGCTCGATATGGACGTCGGAAGCATTCTGCACGACGGCATGGGAGAGAAGTGAATCAACGATGCGCACCACCGGTAAATCCTCAGCGAGCTTTTTAAGATCACTTACCGAGGCATCGCTTCCCGGTTCGTTGGAAATAGCCTTGAGGGCCTCTGATTCGGCTTGGATAATATCGCCAAATTCGTCTTTGAGCGTTTTTTGATACTGCAGAAGTGCACTTTTAATGGAATCGGCATCGGTAAGCCGCGGCAGAATCTTGAGCCCAACCTTTTTTTTCACGAAATCAATCGCTTCAAGGTCGCCGGTATCAAGCATTGCCACTTCAAGAGCGTCTCCAGTTTTCTTAAAAGCGAGAATGTTGTGATTGCGCGCGATGGGTTCCGGAATAAGAGAGAGTGCTTCGGGGTCAATCTTCTTCCCCTTTAAGTTAACAAAGGGAATTCCTAAGACATACGCTTGCATGCGGCGCATATCATCTTCAGTGACTACCGCTCTCTCTACCAGTACCTTACCGATGCTTACGTTGTCTTTTTCCGCCTGTTTTTCGGCATCTTCAAATTCACTCCGCGGCACCAAGCCAGAGTCGACAATGAATCCTTTGAGTTGTTTCTCGTCAATGTACATGCGAGAGTCGGTTGACTCCAGTATAACGCAAGGCGCATTGTGTTGTCCTTTTATTTCTATATACTTACTGCGGATATTACGGAGAACTCCGATGAAAGATACGGCAGTCAAGCGCGATTGGCTTTTTCTTCCCGTTCACAAGATAGACGACCTTGTCCTGCGTAAAGCGACAAAACGGGCGTACTGGAAAGGAGGAAAGGTCAATCTCACCGTCAGACAATTCGACCTCGTGGACCTTCTCTTCTCCCACCGCGGCACGGACATTTCCTCCCGCAAGCTATACGATACCTTTCGCGGACGTCCCGGCCTGCTGGCGGGAAACGGTCCAGAAGGATACCGGGTGAATCTGCGCGTCGTCATAATGCACATTCGGAAGACATTCAAGGCGATTGACCCGGCGTTCGATGAAATAGAGACGTTCGCGGGTTTCGGTTACCGATGGAAATAGCCGGGAGAGCCCCACTGCCGCGTCACTAGGCGCGGCAGTTTCAATGCTTGTTGACCCCGTAGTAGATTTTGGCGATGCGCCGAAGGCGCGGGCATAGCCCTTCGCCAAAATTCACTACCGGATTGACCCCGTTGAGAGTACGCGGGCGCAGTATTTCAATACCGATACCATAAGTACCTCACGAGTTGATGAGCACGGTTCTCTGCGCAAAAAATTCACAGCGCACGCGCCCTACTTCTAACGGGGTTGACAAAAAACAGGGAGGGTATAAACTTATGGGCATTACTGAAACGTCCGCCCCCGAGGGGCGGACGTTTCGTTCAAAGAGTCTTGACTGCCCCAGCCCTAACTTTGCGAAGGTGCTCGAGTAGAATCGGTGTAAAGAATCTTGGTGACAAATTCTTTGGCAACCCGCTTCGCGCAATAGGGACGGCCTGTTCGGCCCCGCGGGTTGCGAGACAAGAAAATAGCAAAATGAGAGCGGGGTCTAAGATTTTCTAAGCTCGTATTACTCGCTAATAAAATCTAAGATATGTTCGATTTGAAAGTAATCCATTCCGTGCTTGACCAGCTTGAGGAAGAGCGGGGTATCCCGCGGGGAAAAGTGCTTGAGGCGATTGAGACGGCGCTTGCGACCGCATATAAAAAGGAATACGGCAAACGCGGACAAATTATCCGGGCGGCGTTTGATTTGGGAAGCGGCAATACTCAATTTTTCCAAGTGAAGATTGTTGTCGAGCCTTCTCAGGTCATCATGGAAGACGAAGAAAAAAGGGACGAAAACGACGAGCGTGTGCGGTTCAACCCCGAACACCATATCTTTCTCGACGATGCGCGCAAAATCAAAAAAGATGCGCAGCTTGATGACGAACTTATCTTTCCTCTTGAATCCAAAGGCGATTACGGCCGTATCGCGGCGCAAACCGCCAAGCAGGTCATTATTCAAAAAATCCGCGAAGCGGAAAAAGTCTCCGTGCTTGAAGAATTTGGGGAGCGCGAAGGAGACATCGTCTCGGGCACCGTTCAGCGCGTCGAGCGGGGAAATCTTTTTGTTGACCTTGGCCGCGCCACCGGTATCTTGCCCTACGAAGAGCAGATTCCGGGCGAGCGGTACCGGCAGGGAGAGCGCATCCGGGCGTATCTTTTCTCTGTCGAGGAAAGCCCGCGTGGCGTGTTTTTGCGTCTTTCGCGTGCCCACCCCCAATTTCTCGTAAAACTTTTTGCGCTTGAAGCACCGGAAGTCGCAAGTGGCGTCGTCGAGATTAAAACAATCGCACGAGAGGCGGGTTCCCGCTCAAAAATAGCCGTTGCTTCCCGCGATGAGCATATTGACCCGGTCGGGTCCCTTGTCGGCCAGCGGGGCGTGCGCGTTTCAACCGTGATGAGCGAACTCGGCGGAGAAAAAATAGACATCATCGAGTGGTCCTCGGACCCGCGCCAATTTATCGAAGACGCCCTCTCTCCGGCCAAGGTCCTGGGGGTTACCATTGATGAGGCAACGCGCAGGGCGGTTGTTGAGGTCTCTTCCGAACAGCAGTCCCTCGCGATCGGCAAAGGCGGGCAAAACGTGCGCCTCGCGGCAAAACTTACCGGCTGGAAAATAGATATTCAATCTCTCCGCGGCGAATCGCTCGCGGAATCTGGAGAAAGCGGAAAACCAGAATTAAAAACTGAAAGTACCCCAATACCAGAAGCATCTCAAAAGTCCGAGTAAACAAAAATACCCTCCGCTTCAGGCGGAGGGTATTTTTGATGTCCTTTTTAAAATTCCCAAACAACAATCATGCCGCTTCCGCCTGCGGTGCCAACGACACCCGCGTCAGCGAATGTTAGTATACCAGTGTTATTCGGGTCACTTCCATAATAACCTGTACCGCCCGCACCCCCACCCCCATTTACTCCTGCGATCGCTCCACCTGCTCGTGTGCCGCCACCGCCAAAAAAGGAACCGCCACCAGACCCTCCGATACCCCCAGAGCCTTTGCCGCCAACTCCTCCGGGATCTCCGCGAAGATTAAGATTTCCTAAGCTCCCGAGGCCTCCACCCCCCCCCAGTCCCGTGTTTCCGAAACCTCCGGCACCTCCTAGAGCTTGGCAAAGAGAAGGAGATCCAAAAGTGGAAGTACCTCCAGAACCTCCACTAACAGCTTGGCCGCTTGCGGCAGAACCACCGGCGCCTACTGTAAAAGGAATACTATTAATAGCTGAAACGTCGACAAGTTTTTTACAATAGCCTCCTCCACCACCACCACCACCTCCGCAGTTAGCTGGCCAATTATTGCCATCCCAGGTACAACTTCGAGCTCCACCGCCGCCGCCGCCAACAACTTCAACAAGAATCTTTGTAATGCCTGCGGGTTTGGTCCATGTACCAGCACCTGCTGTAGTAAAAGTTTTGACCGATTGATAGAGGCCCCCACTACTACTCGGCCACGCTGTAATGCAATCTGCTCCAATGCAGTATTTTGGAGAGGTGACCTTGGGGTCAGTTCCGCCAAGCGCCTGGAGGAGTTGTGAGGCGACTGAGTTTTGTCCAATGAGGTCGGTTGCCGTGATGGAG
>Ga0155051_127_pt1 | contig 15957 bp, 12 predicted proteins | sample RifCSPhighO2_01_FD_106019 | JGI IMG/M metagenome (GOLD analysis project Ga0155051, IMG submission 106019) | Candidatus Kaiserbacteria bacterium RIFCSPHIGHO2_01_FULL_51_33
GCTGAACTGCTTTCTGCGCTTGGAGCAAAGGTGGGGCGGAATAAAAACAGCTACACCATCGACACGGAAGGTATTGGTAAACCGGAACTTGACGATGCAATCGCGCGGCGCCTGCGCGCATCCATTGTATTTTCCGGCCCGCTTCTTGCTCGCTTCGGCAGGGTCTCGTTTCCGCATCCCGGCGGCGATGTCATTGGCGCGGGCGCACGACCTATTGATTTGTTTCTGGAAGGTTTCCAAAAAATGGGATGTACGGTGCTGACCGAGGGCGACCGGTATCACATCGTCGCGGATGATGGGCGCTTGCGCGGCGCGGAGATATTTTTCATATCAGTGAGTGTTACCGCCACGGAAACACTCATGATGGCGGCGACCCTGGCGAAAGGCACCACCTTTTTGCGCAATGCCGCCATGGAACCCGAGATCGTCGCACTTGCTGAGTTTTTAAACAGCTGCGGCGCTGATATCAAAGGCGCGGGGACGCCGACGATTATGATTCGCGGCGGCGGCACGCTCTCCTCCCATGGCAAAGTGTTTGAAACCATACCGGACCGCATCGAAACGGGGAGCTTCTTGATTCTCGGGGCGCTCGCGGGACAGGAAGTTGAAATTACGGACTGCAATCCCGAACACGTAGCAATTCTGACCGGACTCTTGCGCGAGTCTGGGGTAGATATCAAAACAACGCCAACGACCATTGTTGTACGTGCAAACGGCGCTAAATTCAAGCCACTCCACATTCGCACCCATGAATATCCCGGCTTTGCGACTGACCTCCAGCCGCCCATTGTTGTCTACCTTACCCAAGCGGCCGGCGAAAGCACGGTTTTCGAAACAATTTTTGGCGGTCGGCTCAGCTACACGGAAGATCTGGTGCGGATGGGTGCTGACATTACGCTCTGGAATTCTCGGCAGATCACCATCAAGGGACCAACACCACTTGTCGGAAAGGAACTTGAAAGTCCTGATGTTCGGGCGGGCCTTGCGTTTGTGATTGCGGCGACTATTGCCAAAGGAAAATCGGTTATTGATAATGTGTACCACATTGACCGTGGGTATGAGCGCATTGAAGAGCGGCTGCGCTCGATTGGCGTACCAATCGAGCGCGTCGGTAGTTAACAGTTTTATGATATATCATAATTATATAGACTACTGACTAAGGACTACCGATTGCCCATGAGCTTCTTTTCTCCAAAACTCGGCATTGACCTTGGAACGACGAACATACTGGTGTTTGTACCGGGACGCGGCATCGTGCTCAATGAGCCTTCGGTGGTTGCGGTTTCCGAGAACAATAAAATTCTTGCGATCGGGCTTGAAGCGAAGGAGATGGTCGGACGGACTCCGGATTCTATCATTGCCTATCGTCCGATGAAGGACGGGGTTATCGCCGATTATCGCGTGACGGAAGCGATGTTGCGCTATTACATCAGGAAAGCTCTTGGCCGGTGGAATCTCTTTAAGCCCGACGTCATGGTCTCGGTTCCCGCGGGTGTCACTTCAACCGAGAAGCGCGCAGTCATTGAGGCGGCTATCAAGGCGGGTGCGAAAAATGCGTATGTCGTGAAAGAACCCATCTTGGCCGCCATCGGCGCCGGCATTCCCATCCACGAAGCGCGCGGACACATGATTGTTGATATCGGCGGTGGAACCATCGATGTGGCGGTTATCTCCCTCGGAGGTATTGTGGCGGCGAATTCGGTGAAATGCGCCGGCAACCGCGTTGATGCGGCGATTATCGATTACGTTAAAAAGAATTTCAATTTGGCCATAGGCGATAAAACCGCTGAAGAAGTGAAAATTCAGATCGGTTCCGCGGTACCGCTTGAAGAGGAACTCTCAATGATTGTAAAAGGGCGCGATTTTCTCACAGGGCTTCCGCGCTCCGTCGAGGTAAAGACGAACGAGATAGTGAAAGCCGTCGGGAGGGAACTGCGGGATATGATAAAAGCCATCAAAGATGTCTTGCAGGAAACGCCGCCGGAACTTGCCGCGGACATCATTGACCGCGGCATCATCATGACCGGCGGCTCCTCGCAACTCCGGCATTTCCCCGAGCTCGTGTTTCGGCGCACCGGCGTTAAAGCGATACTTGCCGACGAAGCGCTTTTCTGCGTCGCCAAGGGCACCGGTATCGCGCTTGACCACCTCGATACCTACAAGCGCACAATTATTTCCAAACGGTAAAGGTCGCTCAACCGGTGTGCCCAAAGAACACGCGTCAATTCGCCAGCGGCGAATTGCGCTCTCGCTCGCGGCACGGTCCCGCCTCCGCCCGTGCTCGGGCAGGAAAAGAGGCGGGCACCCTGCTGCGCGCCGCTGTGCAGTTTCTTTGGGCACACCGGTTTCGCTTTGACGAAGGAAAAGAGAGGAAAATATCCTTATTTTAAGGCGTATAAATTCGTCTCCTCCCAAACCTATTGACAAATAATACTGGCCATGCTATACTATACATGCAAACTGAAAGTTCGTTGTAAGAGCGCGAAAAAAGCAAAGGATTCTTTTTAGAGGAGAGAGTCTTAGCAAAAGCAAAGGAAACCGCAAAAAGTGGCTTTTGTTAAGTAAAAGCGATTATGAGATCTCTTCTCTGTAAGGAGGCGCGAGGAGAAATTTCATAATCGCTTTTTTTATTGAGAAGTTAGGACATCACTGGAAAGAAGTAATTGTTTCCAGTGATGTCCTCACTGCTTTGCCTCGGGTGGAGATGAAGGAGGAAGAACGTTGACAAATAAATAGACAAAGTATCGTTCTAGCGATTACACGTTCGCGGATTATTATACGGGAGCGTCCGAGCTAGTAATGATTGACTTTGTATTACCTCCCATCTTAAGGGATGCCTGACTGCCAGCCGAAGTTCTTTCAACTTACTGCTGGTGCTCCGCAAGGGGCTTCGGCTGGCAGTCAAACTTAACCCAAAAAGAAGGAGGTGACCGATGAATACCATCGGAATGATGTTGGCGTCGGGAGAGGCGGTCATCGACCGCTTCAATTCGCACGTCCACGGCGAGATGACTCAGCTTCTTCCTGCTGTGTTCTCTCGTGTTAAAAGTGAAGGCAGAAAATTTCTCATCGAAGAGGTCAAGTTCGACCGAATCGTTGGGGAGACCGTTTGCGTCCCGACAACGGACGCGGACGAGATTGTCTGGGCTAAGCGGCCCAAGCGGTTCGGCCACAGCCGGTTCGTAAAGAATCGGAAACCGGAGCCGTGCGATCGGGTCGTGGTCGTTCTCAAAAGGGATGATGTCGAGGACTACTACGTCCTCATCACGGCCTTCGTCGGGCATCGGCCGGAACCGGAGCCTTGGGACAGGAACGCCAACGGCAACAGCCGTGCGTTCTGGGAATCCCGCGCCCTCATTTGGGGGAGCGAGGAAACCATCCCTGGCACCGAGACTACCGTGTGTCCGTGGTAACAAGTTCAGATGTCTTGGCGTCTCAATCAATCCGTGTGGCTACCAAGACAGCTACACACAAGTAAAAAAGGAGGTCTGCTATGGAGTACGACGGCGTTCTCGACCGAGCAATGAAGCTCGGCAAGGAGCGTCATTCGAACGCTCCGCAGCAGCACCACGCAGCCTTCGCTAATTCGGTGGCGTATCTCATCACTGGAATGAGCGGCGGCTTCGGCGGTCCGTCCATGCGCGAGCACTGGGCGAGTCGCATCGGCCACTCGGCTGGTCTCGTTTCGAACTGTACGTTCGAGCAGGCCTCCGAGGCAGTCGAAGGGTGCTGTTACGATCCCTTGACCTACGAGCATGCGTGCATGCTCAATGTGGAGCATTGTTTCGATGATGCTCCCGAAGAGGTTAAGGAAGCCCGGCGGCTTTTAGCCGCCAAAAACCGGGAGAACTAGTTTCTTCCGTCGTCGCCTATCCGGCGTGCCTGAAAAATTCAGGACGCGCGTGGTTAGGCACGCGCGATTCCTGGGTGATTCCCCACCAACAAGACGGGGAGGAGTGCCGGGCCGACAACGTACAACAATCGTATGTTAGTCGGGCGCTCAAACTCAAAAGGAGACTCAAATGAATAGCATCTACGAGAACATCGCGCGCAATCTGGACACCTCATTCGTGAGGTCAGAACAGATGGCGAGAATCATCGCACTGGCAACGGAGTCGGGCAAGAATGTCCTGCTCTGGGGCCCGGGCGGCCACGGTAAGTCTGAGATGGTGACGACAGCTTTGTCTGTCGTAACCGAGGAAGAACACGTGTTCGTGCAGTCCTTTGGCGAGGGTATGGATGAGGCAACCCTTTGGGGTGGTCTCGACTTCCGTGCTCTCGAAGAGGAGAAAATCCTCCGGTATTTCCCGGAGAACTCGTTCCTCGCGAAGCCCTACGCCGTATTTGAGGAAATGTTTGATGCGCCCGCAAGTGTATTGCTGGCGTTGAAAGACACCCTCACGGCGAAAAAGCTTCGTAAGGGTTCCCAGGTATTCGGGATGAAGACGAAAGTCATCATTGCGATCACCAACAAGAACCCCGACGAGATCAGTGATTTGGGTCCGGCCGCAGCGGCCTTGGTGGAGCGGTTTCCGCTTCAGCTCAAGGTTGAGTGGCCGAGCTACAAGTCGCCTGACTACCTCAATCTCTTTCGGAAGGTCGCTCCGCGACTGACCGGTGCTGACCTTAACGGGTCGCAAGGTGTTTTGGCCGAAGTTATGGCCAAGGCATCGGAGAGTGGTGATGTAGTGTCCCCACGCACAGCCGTTCACGCGCTGGGAATCGTCAAGACCGCCGCGGCACTGCGCGGCTCGTCCTCGGTAGACAAGCAGGATCTTCTGGATCTTTGCTTCCTGCCCGGGATGGAGCAGTTCGCGCAGAACCTCAAGGCGGAGCTCGACGCAGCATACGAACGGGCTCAGGCTGAGAGCCGACTGGTTGACGCGGAACGCAAGTTCCAGTCGATCATGACGGAGTTCTCGTCCGTAGCACAGTCGCCGATCAAGCTGCTTCAGGTGGCTCGTCGGCTGATCGCGTTCCAGGACGAAGTCGCAAATCTCAAAGTGACCGACGGTCTCACCGACCGCCGGAAGCGCATGAGAGACACGGCTTCGGAAAAGGCTGCTGAAGCACAGCGGCTCGCACTCGAAAACACCCGCGCGTAGCGGAAAGGAGAAAAGTCATGCAATTCACATTCAGGACTACTCCTCCCGCTACATACATCTCACCTTCGGGTGAGGAGATGCGGGAGGTTGCAAACAAGGTCGATCTCAAGTCGTTTTCACGCGACATGGTAGCCGATCTCTGTAATCTGGCAGCAGGTGGCAAGATTAACCTGCCGTCAGCGTATCGTGACCAAGTGCGTAAGAGAGTCGAAGAGTCCTTGCCGGCTCCCGACTCGCGCGGTCAGTGGTCGCTACCGAAAGGTGGCTGCACCACTGACCGTCAAGTAGTAACAACCGCCCTGACTGAAAAGGCGATGAGGTATCACACGAGCGTCTGCGATTTCTTGCAGGCAATCGACCTCACCCGCTTCCCCGGTCAGAGTCCGCTCGAACAGGCGATGAGCTTGCTCAAGTTGCTCTCGAAGCAACAGGGTGGACAAGGTGGCGGCGATGGTGGTGAACCCCTCCCCATCTTTGCTGAAAGTGATCGTCCAGAAGGGGTGGCTGAATCCATTCAAGATACACTGGATACTGTGGACTCCCTCTCCGAGGACGAGCTCGACATGCTCGACCCCGAAGGGAAAAATCACAGTATCGAAGAATCGAAGGAGGGAGACGGTCAGAGGTCTGGTCATCAAGGGCTTGATCGCCTGAAAGTGGCCGAAGACCTCGTCGAAGGTGCGGACAGACGGGCGATGCTCGACATCTCTCGCAAGTTGGATCAGTTCACAAAGCTTCAGGCGCGCCGTCAGGTTCGCATGGAGCAAGACCCAACGGGCGAAGAAGTCAGGCAGAGGCCCATCCGCTCTCTGTCGGAGTTGCCGAAGGTCTCAAAGTCCGCATGGGCGATGAGGCAACAAGCACCCGCTCACTTCCTGTACAAGGCAGTAAGCGGACAACTCCAGGTGCGCGAACGCGTTACTCGAATCGAGCGTAAGCAGGCGATCTTCGTTCTGCTTGACGGTTCGGGTTCTATGCGTGGCCGCAAACATTGGAAGGCAACTGGGGTGGTGATGAACCGCCTTAAGGCTGTCCTTTCCGGTGACGCAGTGGTGTACCTCTCGGTGTTCGACACGCAGATGTCAAAACCTGCATGCGCGAGCACTCCCGAGGAAGCCCGTAATCTCATCAAGAAGTTTGCTTCTGGCAACTTTTCTGGTGGGGGGACGGATATCTCTGCGGCGGTGAAAGTAGCTCACCAGTACATCGACAAGCAGATCGAGGAAGGGGCGGCGCTTTACCGTCCCGAAGTCGTAGTCCTCACGGACGAAGACACTTCGGTCAACGGCCTCAAGAAGTCGGACATTCCGGGAGTCCGGATGCACGGCTTCGCTATGGAGGTCGCAAACAAGTCACTTGTGGACTTCGCTCATTCCACTGGTGGCGTAGGGATCGACAAGTTTTAAGTCGGTTCTGGGGAGTTACTCAATGCCCTGCATAACGCGAAAGAAGAGATTCCAAAAGGAGGAGGTAAGCGATGAAGAATCGTGATCCGCCCTAGAAGTCAGTCGAAGTCGCCTAGACATAAAATCTGGCCATCTCTTACTACGACGGCGGCAGTGAAAAGGTAAGAGCGCAATGTTCCTGCGATATGGAATCCGTTCCAGTGCCATGGGATCTACAGAGATTTCGTGGTGGTAGAGCTGGACAGGGGTGGACTCCCAACAAGGTCCAAAGCTACAGACAAGTTTGTTGGTTTGGTGTCTGTGGTAAACCGGTCAAAGTACCGGTAAACCAATCGCGCTAGGTGGAAGCAAAGCAAGCGCGTTAATACTGCTTTGCGGAGAGCACGGAGGCATGACCCGTGCAATCTACACTTAGTCTTATCCTTCACAGAGTGGAGGCGGGACACCATGAGGCGTTAGGAGATAAAGCTCGCCACCGAAAATCTCCATCATGCACTGGTTATCGCAGAGGTTGGTTCCCCTGCGAGATAGGTAAAAGAGTTTCTGGTAAGTTCTCTATAAAAACTTACCACTTTCGTAGGATGTGTATCCTACCTGATGAGTCCAAAAGGACGAAAAAGTTTATAATTAAGTAGTGGTCTCTAGCGACCTGTCGAGTCAGAGTAACGGAATCGGATCGGGCAGCAGTGTGAGTTAGATGCCCTGACCCGTTTGGAGAAGGGCCTAAATCTCTCTCCTCTAAGCACCGTTTCTCGGTCTGCATAATTTCAGGCATTCTGGCTCGCAGGTCATTGGTGATCACTCACAAAAACTCCCTACCAAAAGGCTGGGGAGTTTTTGTTATATGTGAATTCTAGGAACCCCCGCCCGCGCGTACGCGCGGGCGGGGGTTTGCTATTATGGAGTGGTGGAAGAGCTTACGAAAAATTTTAAGCGAGGCGGGGTGCTCCACCACGCCTATCTTGTTGAGGGGGATCGGGACATCATTGTGCCGGAGCTTTTTGGTTTTATTGAGAAGGAACTTGGCATTTCATCGCGAGGGAATCCCGATGTGCTTGTTTTTGAATACGAAACGTTCGGTATTGATGAAGGACGCTATATCAAAAATCTCGAAAGCCTCAAGCCAGTTGCCGGCACGCGAAAAATTTTTATCATCGCCTTTCACTTTATAACGCGCGAAGCGCAAAATGCGTTTTTAAAATTGTTTGAGGAACCGAACCCAAGCACGCATTTTTTTATCATCACGCGCTCCGCAGAAGTGCTTCTGCCGACGCTCCGCTCCCGTCTTCAAGTTCTTACTCACTTCAAGGAGAATAAATCGAGCGAACTGGCGAAGGCGTTCTTGAAAGCAGTCCCGGGTAAACGCATGGATCTCGTTAAAAAAATGCTTGAGATGAAGGATAAACACTCGGTTATTTCTTTCCTGGATGCTCTTGAGAGGGAACTGTATGCTCCCGGGAGTCTTTCTTTCCCCGGTCGGGCACGGATATTCGAGGAAATTCAGAAGGTGCGGGGATACGCGGGGGACACCGGAGCGCTCCTTAAAATGCTCCTTGAGCACCTTGCGCTTATGGCGCCCGCGAAATAAGATACTTACGATGGTCTATAATTTCGCACCGCTTAAGCAGAAAGTCTCCGAGACGCAACTGTGGCTCACCAAAGAGTATCAAGGTATCCGTACCGGGCGCGCCACTCCCGCGCTTCTTGACGGTGTTTTTGTGGAATCATACGGTTCAAAATTGCCGATTAATCAAGTTGCCGCCATTGTTGTCGAAGACGCGCGGACGCTTCGGATCAGCCCTTGGGACTCCTCACAGGTCAAGCAAATTGAGAAGGCGATTGTCATATCGAATCTTGGTCTCTCCGTTGCAATCGATGACCGCGGGCTAAGAGTTATGTTTCCGGAACTTACTTCCGAGCGGCGCGCCTCGCTTGTCAAAGTGCTAAAAGAGAAACTTGAGCAAGCAAGAAGAGCGCTTCGCGGTGAGCGGGATAAAGTGTGGAGCGATATTCAGGAGAAAGAGCGGGGGAGTGAGCTTAGCAAGGATGAAAAGTTCCGCTATAAGGAAGAAATGGAAAAAATTATCGGGGAAGGAGATGAAAAACTTGAAGCCGCCGCGAAGCGGAAAGAGCAAGAGATTACTAGTTAGGTTTTAGGGGCTAGTGATTAGTTTTTAGATATGAAATGTATTTCTATAACCTAATCACTGTAACCTAATCACTATCCATGACAGTTATTCTTTTTCTTGCGATTCTCGTTGCGCTTATTCTCGTGCACGAATTCGGGCACTTTCTCGTGGCGAAATGGGCCAGAATCCGCGTGGACGAATTTGGCATTGGTTTCCCCCCGCGTTTATTCGGACGGAAGCGCGGAGAGACGCTCTACAGTGTGAATGCTCTTCCGCTTGGCGGTTTCGTAAAAATATTCGGCGAGGATCCGAGCGAAGCGGCACTCTCCGGTCCTGACGCCGCGCGCAGTTTCATTCATAAACCGAAAATTGTCCAGTTGGCGGTATTGGTTGCCGGTGTTTTCGGCAATATTATTCTTGCGTGGCTCCTGCTTTCTTTGGGTTTTACCATCGGCATGCCGACCGCCCTTGAACAGGCAGAAGGACACACGCTCACTGATGTCCGCCTTGTTACTACAAGTGTGCTCCCGGACTCTCCGGCAGAAAAGGCGGGGTTTTTACTTGGAGATAGCATACAAGAACTTTCTGTGGGGCAATTTTCCGTCCGTCCTGAAAAACCAGAGGATGTTGCGGCGTTTGTGAGCGCGCACGGGAAAGAAGATGTCACCGTTTTGGTGTCTCGCGACGATAGGCAGAAAAAATTCACGGTTCAGCCTAAAGTCGGAGTTATTGCAAATGAGCCCGAAGTGCCTGCAATCGGCATTGCTATGGGAGTGGTGGGAACTCTCACGCTTCCGCCTCCGCTTGCTCTCATTGAAGGAGCACAAGCGACGGGGGGGCTTCTTCGGGGTACGGTTGTCGGTTTATACCACTTTGTCGTGCAAGCACTCGCCGGTGCGGGAGATTTTTCGCAAATTACCGGACCAGTCGGGATCGTTGGCTTAGTTGGAGACGCTTCGGCACTCGGCTTTATATATCTCCTGAGCTTTACCGCACTCATCTCCGTGAATCTTGCCGTTATTAATCTTCTTCCGTTCCCCTCGCTCGACGGGGGACGATTCCTTTTTGTCATTATTGAGGCGATGAAGGGTTCGGCGATAAAACCCGCCATCGCCAATACAGTAAATGCGGTCGGATTTATTTTACTGATACTTCTGATGCTCGCGGTTACGTATCACGATATCGTTAAGTTAGTGACCTCATAACGTGAGTAAAAAGAAAACATCCGCCGCAGAATTTGCGGCGGATGTTTTCTTTTTGGAAGCTAGATAACTCCCTCAATCACCATGACGACAAGAAAAGCAGCCATACTGAAGAAAAGAATATTCCGCAAATCTTCAAAATAGTCGAACATACCGGTAACGCCAATATACCACGGTTTTCCTCTGAGGACAACAGGGAGAGTTCAAACGTTGTAACAATACGCTGGTGCGTTAGAATACTTTAATATGCGGCAAAGCGAGTTGTTTACTAAAACCAGAAGAGAAGCCCCAAAGGGCGAAGTTTCTAAAAACGCGGAACTTCTTGTTCGCGCTGGCTATATCCACAAAGAGATGGCCGGTGTGTATTCGTTTCTGCCTTTGGGACTTCGTGTTCTCAATAACATTGCGGTAATCATTCGCGAGGAGATGAACGCGATTGGCGGGCAGGAAGTATTCCTCTCGGGACTCCAAAACCCGGAACTTTGGAAAAAGACAGGGCGGTGGGACGACTCCGTTGTCGACAATTGGTTCAAAACAAAACTAAGTGACGGCACCGAGCTCGGACTTGGCCACTCGCATGAGGAACCGCTCACCGCTCTTTTAACCGAGCACATTTCTTCTTATCGCGATTTGCCCAAGGCGATATATCAAATCCAAACGAAATTTCGGAACGAACTTCGGGCAAAATCGGGGCTCCTGCGCGGCAGGGAGTTTATGATGAAGGACATGTATTCATTTGTTCGGACGCCAGAAGAGCTCGATTCGTTCCATGAACGGGCGGCAGAGGCTTATAAGAATATTTTTTCACGCGCCGGCATTGGAGAGAGGACATTCCGCACGTTTGCTTCCGGCGGCTCCTTCAGCAAGTACAGCGATGAATTCCAAATGCTCTGTGACGCCGGTGAAGACACTATCTATCTTCATCGTGAGCGGGAACTTGCCGTCAATCGGGAAGTGTATACGGACGAAGTGCTTTTGGACCTCAATCTCGATAAGCATGAGCTTGAGGAGGTACGGGCAATCGAGGTTGGAAATATTTTCAAACTGGGAAACCGTTTTTCCGAGCCGCTCGAGCTTGCGTTTACCGATGAAACGGGCGGCAAAAAACCGGTGCTTATGGGTTGCTACGGCTTGGGACTCTCCCGGCTTATGGGCGCGGTTGCGGAAGCTCTCTCCGACGAGAAGGGACTCCGGTGGCCAAAGACGCTTTCACCCTTTGCCCTGCATCTTGTCGCCATTGCAGGAGAAAAGGTCAAAGAGTCGGCAGAAGCGCTCTATGGTAAGCTTTCCCGGCACGGTGTCTCGGTCCTCTATGACGACCGCGACATGAGTGCCGGGCAGAAATTTGCCGATGCCGACCTTCTGGGTATCCCGTATCGGGCAATCGTGAGTCAAAAGACTCTGGAAGCAGGAGGCATCGAGCTAGCCGAGCGGGCAGGGGGCGTTTCGCGCATGGTTTCCGAGAAAGAATTGTTTTCGTTATCGTGAACGGCTCTCATCAATGGTAAGTTGTTGATTGTAAGTCAGGGCTTGTATGTTTAAAGGATTTCTACAAAAAATCTACGGCGCTTTTTCCAATGATATCGGTATTGACCTCGGTACGGCTAACACCCTGGTATATTTGCGCGGCCGAGGCATTGTGCTCAATGAGCCTTCAGTGGTCGCCGTTAACCAAAAAACCGGACGGGTGGTGGCAGTCGGCGCGCAGGCGAAAGACATGCTCGGACGGACCCCCGGGCACGTGATTGCAATCCGTCCCCTCGTGGACGGGGTCATTTCCGACTTTGAAGCGACGGAAGAAATGCTTGCCTACCTTTTGAAAAGGGCGGAACAGGGAGCGAAGAAAATACTCGGTCCTCGGGTCGTCATCGGCATTCCCTCCGGCATAACGAATGTGGAAACACGCGCCGTACGCGACGCGGCTCGCAATGCGGGCGCGCGGGAAGTGCACATCGTGGAAGAGCCCATGGCAGCGGCCATCGGCATTCGCCTTCCGATCGAAGAGCCGGTTGGCAGCATGGTTATCGATATCGGCGGGGGGACATGCGATGTCGCCATCATTTCGCTTAAAGGGGTCGTGCGGTCCAAAAACGTGCGGATTGCGGGAGACCGCCTGAACGCCGATATCGTAAGTTACATCCGAAGCGAATTTAAAATTCTCGTAGGTGAAAGAACAGCCGAGGAGTTGAAAATCGCCGTATGCGCCGTGCTCGGCGGTACGGAACCTCTTGAAACCACCGTACGCGGTCGTGACCTTGTGACCGGGTTGCCGCGGGAAGTGATTATTACCGATACCGATGTTCGGGAAGCAATTTCGCAATCTATCGATAATCTGCTCGATTCAATTAAAGAGGTGCTTGAGACTACTCCACCCGAGATGCTTTCAGATTGCTTGGAACGGGGAGCATTTCTTGTGGGAGGCGGAGCGCTCATTAAAGGCATGCCAGAGCTTCTCTCGGAGGTGCTGAAGCTCCCGGTGTATGTCGCGGATGACCCTTTGACGGCAGTCGTGCGCGGCACTGGTATCATCCTTGAGCATTTTGACGAGTATCAGGACGTGCTCATTAAAAGCGACGATGAATTATCTCCGACGCAGTAAGCGCCCCCCCGATCCTTTTACGAAGTTTGTGGGAGGCGTCTTCCTCTTTGCCGTGGGCACTCTTGCCCTCGTTCAATTTTTTGCCCCGTCTTTTTTTCCGGCGGTTTTGCACTCGCTCGGAGGCGCGCTTTGGCGAAGCGACGCCGCTTCCGTTTCCTCTCTCGGCATATTTAATTATCTGCGTTCCAAAGAGGACCTCATACTCCAAAACCGCGACTTAAAGCGGGAATTGCAAGAGGCAAAGCTGCGGCTCGCCATATTCTCGATGCTTCAAGAAGAATACGAAAACTTGGAGCGTCTCGTTGGACGGGAGCCGAAGAAAGATTTTATCCTTGCCGCCGTGTTAACGCGCCCAAATGTCTCTTTGTACGACACCCTTGTCATTGATGCCGGTACTAAAGTGGGAGTGGCGCCCGAGGACCTCGTAACTGCCGGAGGAGTTCCTATCGGGACCCTGGAGCGAGTGTATGCGGATACTTCGGTTGTCCGCTTGTATTCAACGCCGGGGCAGATTGTACTCGTCCACCTTGGCGCCGAGGGGATACAAGTATCCGCAGAGAGTCGCGGGGGAGGAAATTTTAAAGCACGCTTGCCGCGCGATGTTGTTGTCACCGAGGGAGATGCGGTTATTCTCCCGGGCATTGAGCCGAGCCTCTTTGCGATAGTTGAGAAAGTCATCGTCGAGCCGTCAGACCCGTTCCAGACTTTTCTTTTCAAGAGCCCCGTGGACCCGTACACCATTCAATATGTGGAGATCAGAAAACCCCCGGCAAATCCTTTATAGACGAACGACTCGCATAGTCGTCACGGCGCTTTTTTTTGTCGGCGTTTTTATTTTCCCTTGGTGGCTGTGGCTTCTCCTAGGCGTTTTTCTTCTCTTTTTTTATCAGAGTTACGAGGTTCTCCTCGGCGCTCTGTTCTCGGATCTTTTGTATGGGACCGCCACCCCGTTTTTAGGAGGGTTGCCCTTTCTCACAACGGGTATTTTTGTGCTGATGACTCTTGCGGTCTTTCTCGTTCATCGGCGGCTTTTGGTGTAAAGGACGCTCACTATTCCCTTTGTGAGCAACACGCATAAAACTGCCAGCGCAGTTTTTGCTCTTGCTCGGCGCGGGCTTCTGCCGCTGCCGTGCTCGGCAAGGAAAAGCGGCAGACACCCTTTCCCCTGGCCTGTGCAGGTTCTCACAAAGGGAATAGTTCGCTTCAGTGAATGGAAATATAAGTATCTCGCGGGGTATACTACTCTCGTCATGCGGTTTCGCGATATCAAAAAACGTCTCCGGTCCATTTTTGAGCGCCGATGGAATTATGAAATCGAACCGGATGAAATTTTTCTTGATTCCACCAACCTGCCGTTGTTTGATAAAAGCCAATTTGAGGGACAGCTTGAAAAACCGGTGTCAAAATTTTCCCTTATTGCGCTTGGAGTTTTCTTTGTGTTCGTAAGTGTTGCCGGCATCTGGAGAATTTGGACGCTTCAGGTTATTGAGGGAAGCGCCTATGCAGACTTGAGCGAGAACAATCATCTCAAACACTCCGTCATCTTTGCCTCACGCGGCGTCATCTATGACCGCAGTGGAATGGAGTTGGCTTGGAACGATCAATCACCGGAGGAAGAGTTTCCTAAGCGCCGCTATGCCGAAGTACCCGGGAATGCCCATGTCATCGGCTTTGTGAATTACCCGCAGAAGGACGACACGGGAGTCTACTTTCAGGATACTTTTATCGGCAAGGACGGTGTCGAAAGGGAGCTTGGTGAAAGGCTCAGCGGGCAAAACGGTCTAAAAATTATTGAAACCGACGCGAAAGGGGTGGTCCAGTCAGAATCGGTTCTCGAACCCCCGAAAGACGGCGAGGACGTTACGCTTTCAATCGACGCGAACATTAACCGCAAGCTCTACGAGATACTAGCCGCGACTGCCAAGGAGCAGGGGTATCGTGGCGGTGCCGGAGCGGTGATTGATATTCTGTCAGGCGAGCTTCTTGCGCTCACCAGTTATCCGGAGTATCTCCCCTCCGTGCTCGCGGAGGGAAAAGAAAGCGCCCTCATCGATCGCTACGTGAATGATAGCGCTACGCCTTTTCTTAATCGCGCTGTTTCGGGACTCTATGCCCCCGGTTCGATTGTGAAGCCCTTCGTTGCACTCGGGGCGCTTGACCAAGGCGTCATTGACCCGGGGAAAATCATCATAAGCACCGGTTCAATCAAAGTGCCGAATCCCTATGCTCCCGGACAATACAGCATCTTTAAGGACTGGAAAGCGCTTGGTCCGGTCGATATGCGGCGAGCGATTGCCTTTTCTTCAGATGTCTATTTTTATGAAATCGGCGGGGGTTTTGAAGGACAGCGAGGTCTTGGCATTAAAAACATCGAAAAATACATGAAGCTTTTCGGTATCGGGGAAGAAAGCGGTGTAAATTTACCGGGGGAGGTGGGGGGCACTATTCCGGGGCCGGAATGGAAAGCGGTAGAATTTCCTGAAGACAGCACCTGGCGCGTTGGAGACACGTACAATACGGCGATCGGACAGTATGGTTTTCAGGTAACTCCGCTTCAAATGCTTCGGGGTGTTGCGGCGATTGCAAACGACGGCAATCTTCTCACCCCGACTATTCTCAAGATAGCGACCAGCACGCCACAGACCATACCGATTTCTCAAACCTACTTTGAAATCGTCAAGGAGGGGATGCGTATGGGCGTTACCGAAGGCACGGCGAGCGGGCTTTCGATACCCGGGTTTCCCGTTGCCGCAAAGACCGGCACTGCCCAGCTTGGCGCGCGCAATGAATACATGAACTCTTGGGTTATGGGTTTTTTCCCGTACCGGGAGCCGCGTTATGCTTTTGTGGTGGTTATGGATCGGGCCCCTGCGGGTACACTTGTGGGCGGCGTCTATGCCGCACGGCAGTTTCTTCTATGGCTATCGGTTTATGCACCGGACTATCTTGCGGAATCGAAGTAAGAAGTACGAATTACGAGGAGCGTTTGCATTATTGGTAATTCTTAATTCGTTATTTGCTATTCCCGAGGGATTGACTTTACCTCGGCGCCGTATATGATAAGTCCGCATTAACATCGGCACTCATGGCAGAAGAGCAATCATTTCTCACGCAGGAAAAATTCAGCGAGCTCCAAAAGGAGCTCGATTATTTGAAAACGATACGACGCAAAGAAATTGCCGAGAGCTTGGAATACACGCGTTCTTTGGGCGATCTTTCTGAGAACGCGGAATATCAGGAGGCCCGCGAAATGCAGGCGGCGGCCGAGGAGCGCATCGGGAAGCTGGAGTCAATTTTAAAATCGGCGAAAATTGTTTCGTACAAAAAAAGCGACACCGTGAGCCTTGGGTCAGTGGTGGTGATTCAAAAGGAGGGGGAGAAGGAAACGCATCAGTATCAGATTGTTGGTTCCGAGGAAGCAGACATGCGAGAGAAAAAAATTTCCTACATTTCGCCGCTCGGCGAAGCCCTCATGGGAAAGAAAAAGGGAGATGCATTCACTTTCTCAACTCCGAG
>Ga0155051_107_pt1 | contig 10521 bp, 9 predicted proteins | sample RifCSPhighO2_01_FD_106019 | JGI IMG/M metagenome (GOLD analysis project Ga0155051, IMG submission 106019) | Candidatus Kaiserbacteria bacterium RIFCSPHIGHO2_01_FULL_51_33
CAAGCGTGATTTCGCTTTCCGGCGTTGGGGAAGAAAAAGAGGCTCTCATCCACGATGTCGATTTTGAGCCAATTACCGGCGAGCCGCGCCACGCCGATTTCTATATTATTGAAAAGGGAAGAAAAGTGCAGGTTAAAGTACCGCTCAATTTTATTGGCATTGCACCGGCAGTGAAAGAGATGGGTGGCATTTTGGTTAAGGTTATTCATGAAGTTGAGGTTGAGGCAATACCGAAAGACTTGCCGCATGAAATAGAAGTGAATATCTCAAAACTCGAAAATTTTGAAAGCAAAATTGAAGTAAAAGATATTACCGTACCGACCGGAGTGAAAATTCTTGCAAAACCCGATGAGGTGGTAGCGCTTGTCTCTGAGGCAAAGGAAGAAGAGCTTGAGGTAGCTCCTGAGGCAGTCGATCTCTCTGCGATTGAAGTTGAAAAGCGAGGAAAGGAAGAAGAAGCGGCAACTGTCCCCGAAGAGGATGTGAAAGAATAAAGGGTATTCTACTAATTTTTTCCTGACATCTGATCTTATTCAGTATTCTTAAGACAGGAAATTATAGAACGAAATTATCTCACGGGGTATACTGAATATATGCGAAAGGTTTCCGATGGTATGCCGACTGTCGTCTCTCTTGCGGCGGCATTACTCATAGGCATGTCTCTCTTTCAAGCGGCGTATGCACAAACCGCCGACAGTAGCGCAGTACAGTCTCGGCGTGCCGAGCTTCAAACACAACTTCAGCAAGTTGAAGCGGAAATTGACCAGCAAAAGAAACTGCTTACCGGGAAACAACAGGAAAGCGTTTCGCTTGAGCGCGACATCAATATTCTAAATGCCAAGATCAAAACGGCACAGCTTTCCATTAAGGCGCGCGATCTGACTATTCTGCAACTCGGCGACGATATCTCAGCAAAACAGGTCGCCATCAATGGCCTAAGTGAAAAGCTTGACCGGGAAAAGGATTCTCTCGCCCAACTTATTCGCAGGACCGCTGACATTGATTCTTATCCCTATATTGCGGTCGTGCTCGGCAATGGCAGTTTATCCGAGGTGTTTGAGGACCTTGATACGTTCAGTTCTCTGCAGCAGGCGCTCCGCGACTCTTTCGATGAGATCGAAGAGACAAAGACCGTAACTGCGGTTCAGAAAAACGTCCTTGAGGACAAGCGCGCCGAGGAAGTCCAACTGCGGCAACTGCAGGTTTTGGAGCAAAAGAAAATCGAGTCCCAGCAAGCCGAGAAAAAACGGATTTTAACGGTTTCAAAGGGCGTTGAGGCGCTGTACCAACAGCTTATCAAGTCAAAAGAAAAAAGCGCGGCGCAAATCAGAACCGAGCTTTTCACTCTCTCCGGTTCCGCGGCAATTCCGTTCGAAAAAGCCCTCGAATACGCCACGAAGGTTGGAAATGCAACCGGCGTGCGGCCGGCTCTCATACTCGGCATCATTGCGGAAGAGTCGAATCTTGGAGAAAATGTTGGCACCGGATTTTGGCGCACCGACATGCATCCGACGCGTGACCAGCCGGTTTTTGAGCGATTGACGAGCGAACTCGGGCTTGATCCGGACAAAATGCCGGTTTCTAAGAAGCCGTGGTACGGTTGGGGGGGTGCCATGGGACCGGCGCAGTTTATTCCTTCTACCTGGGTGCTCTATAAAGAGCGGGTTGCAAAAGCAACTGGTCACAATCCGCCGAATCCTTGGAATCCAGAGGATGCGTTTGCTGCGGCGGCAATTCTCCTTGCCGACAACGGTGCCACGAAACAAACGCCCGCCGCTGAGCGGCTTGCCGCACTGCGATATCTGGCAGGATGGACGAATGCCACAAAGCGAGCGTATGCCTTTTATGGCGACGATGTGATGGAACTTGCGGACAAATATCAGAATCAAATTAATGTCCTTCTTGCAATACGGTAATAGTTTAGCATCATTGAAATGATGGACCTCGTAGGTCCATCATTTGTGTTATATGTTTTATATGGTATGGTGGCTTAGTTATGAAGACGGACATTCACCCAACCTATTTTCCGAACGCCAAAATAACCTGCGCATGCGGAGCTCTCTATATTGTTGGCTCAACAAAAGAAAAGCTCTCGATAGAAATTTGCTCTGCCTGCCACCCGTTCTATACGGGCACTGAAAAGATTATTGACACCGCTGGGCGAGTTGAGAAATTCAAAGTACGCTCCGCCTACGCTGAGGCTAGGAAGGGCAAGCGGGAGAAGGTGGCACTCAAAGCGGCCAAGACGGCAAAGACTAAAAAATAACGCCCCGCGATAGCACCCGCCTCCCTCCTTCAAGGAGGGAGGCGGGTGCTATTCTTAGGTTATGACGGATCTCACAAAATACAAGGAAAATAAGAAGACACAATTTCTCGCGAGCGAATATGAGCGTCTCGAGAAGCAAGAAAGAGAAGCACACACTGCCGCAGGCGGCGACGAAGCGCTTCTATCACTTGCCGAAGAAGAAATCAGGGAGCTTGGAATGCAGAAAGAGGCGCTCATAAAACAAATGGAAGGGATTTTAGCGGAAGAGGAGATAGAAGACGCGTTTCCCAATGAAATTATTCTTGAAGTTCGGGCAGGTGCGGGCGGTGAAGAAGCCTCTCTTTTTGCTTCGAAGCTTATAGACATGTACCGAAAGTTTGCCGAGCGGCAGGGATGGACAACAAATATCGTTAGTGAATCAAAAAGCGATCTTGGCGGCTATAAAGAAGTAGTTCTTGCTATTCGCGGCAAAGACGTGTACTTGAAACTTCGGTTTGAGACTGGAGTTCACCGGGTTCAGCGTGTGCCGACAACCGAAAAATCAGGTCGCATCCACACCTCGACGGCGTCGGTGGTTATCCTGCCGATTCGCAAAAGGGTAAAAGTAGACATCAATCCTGCCGATATCGAGATGGAATTCTCGCGCTCCGGGGGAGCGGGCGGGCAAAATGTCAATAAAGTGGAAACCGCGGTTCGTCTTATTCATAGGCCGACCGGCATTGACGCACGCTCGCAATCAGAGCGGAGCCAGGCACAAAATCGTGAACGCGCGATGGCAGTCTTAACAGCGAAACTGGAAGCGGCGCACGAAGAAGAGGAATCAAAAAAGTACGCGGCGAACCGGAAAGAACAGATTGGCACGGGAGACCGCTCCGAAAAAATCCGCACCTACAATATGCTTCAAGACCGCGTAACCGACCACCGCATTAAAGAAAGTTGGCACAATGTTGCCGTGATTTTGGATGGGCATATTGACGAGATTCTCGAGGCGCTCACCCGCCGAGGGAGCGCCGAGAGAGGAGTCTCTTCTTAAGGGCCTCTAACGAGGTTGCAGAGGAGAGGTGATTGGGATATACTTCAAAAATATGGCTGAAAAAGTGGCTGAAAAGAGTAGTCTTATCAACGAGCTCTTCAAGGCGGGTGCTCATTTTGGATATTCTCGCTCACGCCGGCATCCATCGGTCATTCCCTATATTTTCGGCACCAAGAACCGCGTTGAAATTTTTGACCTGACCGAGACCGAGAAGCTCTTAGACGCCGCAAAAGAATTTGCAGAGACTCTTGGCAAAGAAGGAAAGACGCTTCTTTTTGTAAGCGGTAAGCCTGAGGCGCGCGAAGCGATTGCAAAGGCGGCAACCTCTCTGAATCAGCCCTACGTTGCCAGTCGCTGGATCGGCGGCACCATCACAAACTGGAATCAAATCAAGAAGCGGTTGGAACACCTTGCCGATCTTACAAGGGCGCGGGAGAAGGGTGAGCTTTCGAAGTACACTAAATGGGAGAGGCTTGCCATTGATAAGGAAATCGAAGACCTCGAAATGAACTTTTCGGGTATTAAGGATATGAAAGAATTGCCGAATGCGCTCTTTATCGTTGATACAAGAATGGAGAGAGCCGCGGTCACCGAGGCTCTTAAAACGGGAACTCCAACCATTGCCCTTATCAACTCGGATTGTGATGCTACGGAGGTAACCTATCCAATCGTCGGCAACGATGCCACGATGGCGAGCATTTCCTTTTTCGTGAATGAAATTGCTGCTGCCTACGCTTCGGGGAAGAAACAAACAACGGACAACAAATGACAAACAACCTAGCAGCAATACGCTGTTGTTAGTTGTCGGTGAACTATGGCTATAACGACTGATGATATAAAAGCATTACGCGGTGAGACCGGGGTATCGGTCATGCAGATTAAAAAGGCGCTTGAAGAAGCGGGCGGTGACCGTGCAAAAGCACTGGTACTTTTGCAGAAAAAGGGCGCAATGATTGCGGAGAAAAAGGCAGACCGCACACTCGGCGCCGGTGCCGTTTCCGCCTACATTCACAGCACAAAAATGATAGGTTCCATGGTGATGCTTTCCTGCGAAACGGATTTCGTTGCGAAAAATGAGGAATTTCTGAAACTTGCGTATGCTGTTGCGATGCAGGTTGCGGCGACGAATCCTGACTATCTGTCTCGAGCGGATATTCCTGCCGGCGCCTTGGCGGAGGCGGACCGCATCCTGCTTGAGCAATCCTTTATTAAAGACGAAGGGAAAACCGTCAAGGATCTTATTGACGCCGCAGTTCAAAAATTCGGCGAACGCATTGAAATCGGGCGGTTTATTCGTTTTTCAACCCGGTAATCATGGGAGCAGCCATTGCATTTAGTGTTACTCTTTCGGCGCTCTGCGGCTTTCTTGCGCTGAAGCACTGGGAGCTTCGGAGAGGTCGAGTGCTTATTTCCAAGTTCAGGGCAAAAGCCGATGCTTTGGTGCTTCACTATGCTAAGCGTCTCTTTGCCCTAGCACCCAATCCTCGGCCGGACTTAGCAAAGCATCTCCTGCGAGAAGCGGCGCACAGCCTCACGATTCTTCTCCTGCGAGGTCTTCATTTTCTTGAACGGCGATTGCTCAAAGTTGTGAATATGATAAAAGGAAGGGGGACACCGGCGCGTAACGACTCCGTTTCGGAGTTTCTTCGCAGTGTCTCCGAATCGAAACAAAAAAGCCCCCGAGGCTATATTAACGAATAATTTCCGGGAAAACGCCGCCCTAGCTCAACGGTAGAGCAACTCTTTTGTAAAGAGAAGGTTCTGGGTTCAAGTCCCGGGGGCGGCTCCAGAGTCATTTGGGACTTGAAAGCCGGAGCGTTGTCGAGCGAGTACGCGAGACCGCGAGGCGGGGTCGCGACCGAGACGAGCGGCGGGCGAGTCGAGAGTTGTGGCCAAGTCCCGGGGGCGGCTCAAGGTATAATAGAATTATGCAAGGCCATCTTCATCCCATCTCGCATCTTATCCGGGAGGCGAACGCTATTTTCTACGACATGGGCTTTACTCTCGAAGAAGGGTCGCTCATCGAAAGCGAGCGTTATAACTTCGATGTGTTGAACGTCCCGAAAGACCACCCCGCGCGCGATATGCAGGACACCTTTTTTATACAAGGGGAGCCGGGCATGGTTTTGAGAACTCACACGACCTCGGCCCATCTCCACTATCTTGAAGAGCAGAAGAAAAAGAATATGTTGCCTCCCTATCGGGGGGTGGCAATGGGAAAAGTCTTCCGCAACGAGGCGACGGACATGACGCATGAGGCGGAGTTTTTCCAAATCGACGGATTTGTCATAAGCGAAGAGGCTTCGCTTGCTGAACTTAAAGGAACGCTTGAGCATTTCTTCACTAAGCTCATGCACGGAAAAACGGAGATACGTTTTCGTCCGAGTTTTTTCCCCTTTACCGAGCCAAGCGTTGAAGTGGACATGCGCGTAACCGGAGAGAATGCTCCGGAGAAACTACGCGATCGCTGGATCGAGATCATGGGCGCGGGGATGCTCCATCCGAACGTGCTTCGTAATTACGGGATAGATCCGGAAAAGTATCGTGGTTTTGCCTTCGGCGGGGGATTAGACCGGCTTGCGATGCTTCGGTGGGGCATCGATGACGTGCGCCTCATGCATTCGGCGGATCTTCGGTTCATCAATCAATTTTAGGTATGAAGATTTCCCGTAGCTGGCTCCAATCTTTTTTTGACGCGGAGTTGCCCTCTGTAGAAAAACTTGCTGAGACACTCACCTTTCACGCTTTTGAAATAGAAAGCTTTGAACAAGCGAGAGGTGATGAAGTGCTTGATGTGAAAATTACGCCGAATCGCGGACATGACTGCCTTTCCCACCGCGGTATTGCCAAAGAGCTCTCGGTCATTCTGAATGTTCCTCTTTCACGGGATCCTCTTGCATCGCATCCGCCGCTTACTCCCGATTCAAATGTACTCACTGTTTCGGTTGAAAATCGCGAACTTTGCCCGGCATATGCGGCGGCAATCGTCGAGAATATTGCGGTTGGCCCTTCGCCCGGCTGGCTCAAGGAGCGGCTGGAGTCGATCGGCCAGCGGAGCATCAATAACGTTGTTGATGCAACCAACTTCATGATGTTTGAACTTGGTCAGCCACTCCACGCTTTTGATATGGGGAAATTGGCCGATAAGGATGGTATGTATGAGATTGCCGTTCGCAACGCCAAAGCAGGAGAAAAACTTCTTTCGCTTGATGGGAAAGAATATAAGCTTTCACCGGAGACTCTTTGTATCGTTGATGCAATCGCCAGTGTTCCTATTGGTATTGCAGGGGTGAAGGGCGGGAAATCGGCTGAAATCACAAAAGATACTCACGATATCATCATCGAATCGGCGAATTTCAATGCTGCCGCCATCCGCAGAACTGCGCAGGCACTGAAGTTGCGCACGGACGCCTCAGTGCTCTTTGAGCATGAGCTCTCGCCGGAGATTACCGGCTACGGGCTTACGGCCGCCGTTGAGCTTATTGTCAAAGTTGCCGGCGGAGTCGTCGAAGGCTTTTTTGATATTTACGCGGAGCCGGAGGAACGGAAGATAACTCTCTTTGCAAGTGATGCGAATAAAATTCTTGGCACTGAGCTTACCGTGAATGAAATCGAACAAGTGCTCAAGCAGTTTGCTTTTGTCTATGAACGGGAAGGGGAGCGTTTTACCGTTACTTCTCCCTTTGAACGGCTTGATTTGAGGATTAAAGAGGATTTAGTTGAAGAAATAGGGCGTATTGTGGGCTTCGATAAAGTTCCCGTGACAGAGCTTCCGCCATTCTCGCGCAAAGCGGAAGTAAATAAAAGATTTTACTGGGGTGAGCAGATACGCCAGGAATTAATCGTTAAGGGATATTCTGAAGTCATCACCTCGGTATTTACGGAAAAAGGAGAGCGAGAAGTTCTCAATAAAGCGGACAGTGTTAAGCCGTATCTGCGCGCCACGCTTCTCGAAAATCTTACCGCAGCGCTCGCAAAAAATCTCCACATGAAAGAATCTCTTGGGCTTCAAGAAATAAAGCTTTTTGAAATAGGGACGGTTTGGGGAAAAAGCGAAGAGAGCACGGTGGTCGGTACGATAAGCGAAAAAGAAGGTCCGGTCGAAGTACTGCTCGAAGAGTGGCCGGGGCTTTCCGACACACCATCTTTGTACGAAAAAGTACCCCCTTCTCCAACCACTCACTACGAACCGCTCTCTCCCTACCCATTCATTGTTCGAGATGTTGCGATATGGGTATCTGTGCAGACTAAAGAAGAAGAGGTTCATGAGTTGGTAAAAGAGGAAGCGGGGAGACTTCTCTCCAAAAGCTGGCGATTTGATCGCTTTGAAAAAGAGGGGAAAGTGTCTCTTGCGTATCGGCTTGTTTTCCAATCGTTTGAGCGTACACTCACTGATGAGGAAGTGAACAACATCATGGAGAAAATTTCAGCCGCGCTTTTGAAGCGCGGTTATACCGTGCGATAAGTCCTTTTTTTACCGCTCAAAACAAGGTCATTTTATACCCTAAAATCCACCCTAAATTTTCCACAGGAAAATCGGGCAAAAGAGCCTTTCGATACACTTAAGACAAGTAAAAAAGCCTTGAAATGCAAGGAGTTTTCTGCTATACTTGTGTAGTAGGGCAATGGCCGGAAGACGGCCCATTTTGTTTAAAAATGGAAAAGGATCAAAAACAATTTATATACGCGGCAGGGGTTATGCTGCTTTCGCTCACTATCGTTGTGTGGGTGGCGGTGAAAGCAACCTGGAACTAATGGCCGTGCAAGAGTTACAACTTTAGGAATGGCTGAAAAAGCTCCAGAAAAAAAGGCAAGCTACCGAGCGGAAGACATCACGGTACTTGAGGGTTTAGAGCCGGTGCGCAAACGCCCCGGCATGTATATCGGCACCACCGGTCCCGACGGCCTTCACCATTTACTCGTGGAGGTTTTTGACAATGCCCGGGATGAAGCGATGGGTACTCATGCGAACGACATCGAAATCGTGCTTCTTCCGGATAATCGCGTGCGCGTTGCCGACAACGGGCGCGGTATCCCGGTGGATGTACACAAGCAGACGAAAGTCTCCGCGCTTGAGACGGTGATGACGACCTTACATGCCGGAGCAAAATTCGGCGGCGAAGGATACAAAGTTTCCGGCGGTTTGCACGGTGTTGGGGTTTCAGTCGTCAATGCTCTCTCGATCAATCTGCGAGCAGTCGTACATCGCGACGGGGGCATCTTTGTACAGGAGTATACGCGCGGCAAGCGCAAGGCGACGGTCAAAAAAATCGGCTCCTCGAAACGCACCGGCACCATCATCACCTTTGAGCCCGATCCGCAGATTTTCAAAACAATCGAATTCGATTGGGGCAAAATCGTCGCTCACATGCGCCAGCAAGCGTATCTTGTGAAAGGGGTGCGCGTTACCCTGCTTGATGCGCGCGCGGTCACGGGCAAAGTCGAAGATAAAGACGTATTTTACATCCGCGAGCTTGAGCTCGAGGTACCCTCATGCTCGTTTTATTTCGAAGGGGGTCTTCTCTCGCTCGTGAAATTCTATAATCAATACCAGAGTCCGGTGCACCGGAATATTTTCTATGTCGAGAAAGAAGTAGAAGGAGTGAATGTTGAAGTTGCGCTTCAGTATGTGGACGATATCTTGCCGCGGCTCACCGCTTTTGCAAACAATACCTACAATCCCGAAGGTGGCACCCATGTCACCGGGTTCAAGACCGCCCTTACCCGCACGATTAATTCTTTCGCGCATAAAAATGGGAACGCAAAGAATGGCGAGGAAAATTTCACGGGTGATGACGTGCTCGAGGGACTCACGGCGGTCATTTCAGTAAAGCTGCGCGAAATTCAATTTGAGGGTCAAACAAAGGCGAAATTGGGAAGTGTGGAAGCGCGAAGCGCCGTCGAGACGGTGTTCGGCGAGGGCTTTGCCGCTTTTTTGGAGGAGCATCCAGATGATGCGCGTTCGATTGTCGGCAAGGTGGTGCTTGCACTTAAGGCGCGGAAGGCCGCGAAAGCGGCAAAGGACTCAGTGCTCCGGAAAGGTGCTTTAGAGGGTATGACGCTTCCGGGGAAACTTGCCGATTGCCAGAGCCGCGAGGCGAAGGAGTCGGAACTTTTTATCGTCGAGGGAGATTCTGCCGGCGGTACTGCCAAAGCAGGACGCGATCGGCGCATTCAGGCGATTCTGCCGCTTCGCGGCAAAATCCTCAACATAGAACGAGCGCGGCTTGATAAGATGCTTGCCTCAGAACAAATCAAAAATTTAGTCATCGCAATGGGTACCGCCATCGGCGATGTTTTTAACCTTGAGAAACTTCGCTATCACAAAATAATCATCGCAACCGATGCCGATGTTGACGGAGCACACATCCGGACCTTGCTTCTTACGCTTTTTTACCGGCACTTCCGCCCGGTTGTGGATGGGGGGTTCCTCTATATCGCGCAACCGCCCTTGTATAAAATCAAAAAAGGGAAGGAGGTCTCTTACGCCTATTCGGACGACGAAAAAGCAAAAGTGGTCGGGAAGGATGCTGTAGAGGTGGATGAAAGCGAACAATCTCCTGAAGAAGAGCAAGCAGAAGAAACAAAGAAAGTCCTCAAGGTCTCGATTCAGCGCTACAAGGGATTGGGTGAAATGAATGCGGAAGAGCTTTGGGAAACGACGATGGACCCGAAGCGGCGTATCCTCAAGCGTGTCACGGTTGAGGATGCGCAGGAGGCCGACCGGATATTTGATATCTTGATGGGCACCGACGTTGCGTCACGCAAGTCCTTTATTCAATCGAACGCCAAGTACGCAACGCTCGATATTTAAACGTATATGTCAGAAGAAAAACAGCCGTCCTATTGGCGGCGGGTACTTCACTTTTATCTTGCCCCGCGCTGGCAATCATTCTTTTCTGCCGTGTATCTTCTGTTTTTTGGCTATTTTGCGTTTTTTTACGTCGGACATCTCGTCATTGCCCTTAAATTTATTCTCTATACGATACGACAGTCAACGCTTCTTCTCGGACTCGGGTATCTTTTTTCCGGAACGCTCTTTCTCATTGCCTTGGTGTTACCCTTTGGGGTGAGCGTGTATGCGATTATTCTCGGTTACGAGTTAAAGCGTCGTCCGTGGCCACGAAACCGCAAATATGTCGTTGCCGCGCTTCTGTTTGTTGTTGTACCGATAATCGTCATTACGGCGGATTTATTGGTACGGGTCGTGGCGCGAAGCGAA
>Ga0155051_114_pt1 | contig 7385 bp, 8 predicted proteins | sample RifCSPhighO2_01_FD_106019 | JGI IMG/M metagenome (GOLD analysis project Ga0155051, IMG submission 106019) | Candidatus Kaiserbacteria bacterium RIFCSPHIGHO2_01_FULL_51_33
AGAAAAATACGGCGCCGATGCCACACGACTCTCTCTCGTCATCGGAGCAACTCCCGGCGCCGACATGAGACTCTCCGAGGAGCGCGTGCGCGGCTACAAGCATTTCGCAAATAAGCTCTGGAATATGACGAGATTTGTTTTAGAGCATGGCGCGGCAGATGCGGACGTTGCAAACCGCGAGCTTACCGACATCGACCAAAAGTTTCTCGCTGAATTCGAGACCTTGACGAAGGATGTAACCGCCGATATAGAAAACTATCGTCTATACCTTGCCGCCGAGAAACTCTATCACTACGCATGGCATCAGTTTGCGGACGTCATCATCGAGGAAAGCAAACCGATACTGAAAACGGGCGATGAAAAAGCAAAGCGGTCGCGGAAAGACTTACTCATTCATATTTTTGCCAATTTGATCAAACTTCTCCACCCCTTCACACCCTTTGTTACCGAGGAAATCTGGCAAAGTATGCCCCCTCCCCCGGGCAAAAACACACGCGGTTTGCTCATGGTCTCTCCTTGGCCTAAAGTATGATTTCCCCGGAGGCACTTCTTTTTGCGCTCTTTGGCGGAATTCTCCCCGCTCTGCTGTGGCTCATGTTTTGGCTTCGGGAAGACCGATTGCATCCGGAGCCGCGGCGTTTCATCCTCTATGTTTTCTTGACCGGCATGCTCGCGGTGCCGATTGTCCTGCCGCTTGAAGAGATCACTCAGCGGTATGTGGCTGGCAACCTCATGTTCGTCATCTGGGCTTTTATTGAAGAGGGTATGAAACTTGGGGCGGCCTATGTGGTGGTGCTTCGCCGGCGGGAGGTGGATGAGCCGATTGACGCCGTTATGTACATGATTACGGCGGCGCTCGGTTTTGCCGCCCTTGAGAATACCCTTTTCCTCCTTGATCCGCTTGCCCACGGAAACATTCTCGTGGGAATCATAAACGGCAATCTGCGTTTTTTGGGCGCGACGCTTCTGCATGTGCTCTCTTCGGGAACGGTAGGCCTCTTCATAGCGCTCTCCTTTTATCGAAACGCGCGCCTGCGGCACCGGGCGCTTTTCATAGGACTTATCCTTGCCGTTTTCTTGCATGCCCTCTTCAATTTTTTTATACTATACAATGCAGACGGCAAAGTTCTGATCGTCTTCGCAGGAGTGTGGGTCGGCATTATTCTGCTCTTGCTCTTCTTTGAGAAGATAAAGCAGATAAAGCGTCCGCAATTTATATACTTGAGAAAAAAATAATGGCAAAGGAACGAAAATCATTTTTTGAACGCCTCACCGGTGCGGTGAATGTTCCCGAAGACGAGGGGGACGATAATTCCGCCTTTGCTGAGGCAGGCTCCCGCAGTATAGCCCTCCCATCGCACGATGACATCGGAGACGCGGAACTTACGGTTGACGTATACCAGACACCCGACAAGGTCATCGTAAAAACGCTCGTCGCGGGAGTAAAGCCCGAGGACCTTGATGTAACTATTGCCCGCGACTCTGTTGTGGTTCGCGGCAAGCGCGAATCGCACAGCGAGGTGCATGAAGACAACTACATTCACAAAGAGCTTTACTGGGGTTCCTTCTCCCGCACGGTAATTCTTCCTGTTGAAGTAGAGCCGGAAGAAGCAGAGGCGGTGGAGCGCCACGGGCTTCTCATCATCTCTATCCCGAAAATCGACAAGAGCAAACAGACGAAACTCAAAATACGGTCAAATCAGTGACAAAACCTTCCGCTGTTCGCGGGAGGTTTGTGTTGTTTTACACTGAGAAAGCAACTTGTCCTGAGTGTGTCGAAGTGTGCTTGGGAGAGGAATCGGACCTCCGTTTCACCCTCTTCAGGGGCGTGTTCTACCATTGAACTACCCAAGCAGTTGGGAAATCATAGCACATCACCACTCAGATTTCAGCCCTATTCTATCCGCAGAGTACCCCGTAGCAAGCTAGGGGGGTGAATGCGGAGGGGGGGAAGGGGGTCGGGGAAACGGGAGTTTCCCCGTGGAGGAGAGCAGTGAAGCATTGAGAACCGTGAGGTTCTCAAAATAAAGATCCGCTCGCCGAATACCCCGTCCGCTTGCGGCGGGGACAGGACGAGTAGATTTTTATTTTTAGAGGCCGAATTTTTTAAGCAGCTCGCCGAGCCAGGAATTGTTGTGTAGCTGCTCCGCAATCCCCTGCGCCTGTTCGGTCCCGCCCTGGATATTCCGGTAATATTCAAACAGTTGAGAGACATACGGTTGGAGAAAATAGTAGTATAGAACGATGGGAACACCAATAATAAGCGCGTAGTAGAGGATGGACATAACATTGCTGAGTGCAAGCGAACGGCGAATTCTGCGTAAAAGCTGATTGTTTTCCTGCGACAAGCGAAAGGTTTCCTGGAGAAGTTGTTTTTCTTCGGGGTTCATACTCTACAGTGTAACAAATACCTTAAACAAAGACTTTTTGCATGAGGGGATTAAGCCGCGCGAGAATCTCGTATGCACTCGTCTGTGCCCTCTCCCCAAGCTCTTCGGCAGAGATGCGCTCGCGACCCTGTTGCCCGATAAGAACAATTTCGCTTCCAACCGCGACGTTTTGGATATCGGTTATATCGATGACGAGCATATCCATTGAGACCCTCCCAAGCACCTTCGCCCGCCGCCCTCCGACAAGCACCTCGCCGTGGTTCGAGAGAAGTCGTGGATAGCCATGCCAGTACCCAATAGGACAAATTGCCGTCTTAGTCTGGCGCCCGAGGCGCTTCGTGAAATCATAGCCGACTGCCTCTCCTTTTGGCAGAGATTTTATTTCGCTTATTCTGCTCTTCCACGACAAAGCGGGCTTGAGTGCCCGCGGCTGCCGTCTGCGGGCTCGGAACTCTGCCGCAGGCCATAGTCCATAGAGCCCAATGCCAATGCGTACCATATCAAAATGTGCCTCCGGAAACTGGAGTATCCCGCCCGTTGCCGCTGCGTGGAGAATCGGCTGATAGCCCTCTCCTCGGACGAGGGCTGCGGCGCTTCTAAATTCCTTGATTTGACGCTTCGTCTCCCGGTTACATTTCTCATTTGCTGGCGCGGCAAGGTGCGTGTAGAGACCTTCGAATTGCCTTTTGGTGATTTTCAATTTCTGTATCGTTTTGATTACCTGCGGCAACTCTTGAAGAAGAAAGCCCTGTCGATGCATACCGCTGTCCACTTTGAGATGGAACTTTGCACCCGTCCGCTTTGCATCCCGCAATCCCGCAAAGGTCGAAACAGTGAGGGAAACATTGTTGCGTGCCGCTTTTGTATAATTTTCCGGAAGTGTATACCCAAGGATCAGGATGGGTCTCTGAATGCCGCGGCTACGAAGTCGGAGTCCCTCAACAACCGAGTCAACGCCAAACCAATCAACGCCGAGCTTTTCAAGTATCTTGGAAAAATCAACAAGGCCGTGGCCATAGGCATTAGATTTGACCACCGCCATAAGAGAGGCCTGCTTTCGGAGCAGGTTACGGAAAAAAGCATAGTTATTCCTTGCGTTCCCCCGGTTAATCTCAAGCCAGGTTCTTATTCCCCTTGTTCTCAGTGGCATTGTTTACTACTGTAGCAAGAGGACGCTCATAATAAAACTCCACGGGTCAATACTCGTGGAGTTTTATTATAGGAATCACTTAGGAAAGATGTTTGGAAACGAGCTTCGTCATCTCAAACATATCCACTGTCCCCTTGCCGCCAAATACTTTTTTCAGATTTTCATCGGCATTGATATTGCGCTTGTTCGTCGGGTCTTGGAGATTGTGACCTTTAATATACACCCAGAGCTTTTTCACCACTTCAGACCTTGCCATAGGCCCCTTACCGACAACGGCGGCGAGCTCAGGGCTTACCGTCAGTGGTTTCATGAATGCACTATTTTTTGCCATACGTTATTAAATAGTAATAATGTTCGCTATGCCCTCTTATAGCGGCTCTGAAAGAGAACCTTACTAGTATAGCATTGCCACCGGCAGGAGTCGAACCTGCATCAAGGGCTTAGGAGTCCCCTATTCTGTCCGTTGAACTACGGCAGCGTTTAGATAATGTAGCACAAAATCGCCCTGCGAAAGCGAAGTGGTTTTTCTTCATGTTAAGCCGATACACCAACGAGATGAGCCAGCTCATCACGGTCAAAACCAATCATAGTTTGGCCATCTACGACAATCACCGGGACGCCCATTTGGCCAGTTTTCGCAATCATTTCTTTTCTTTTTTCAATATCCGCAAGCACATTATAGTCTGTGTAAGGAATATTGCGCTCTTGCAGGAACTCCTTCGTCATTTGGCAAAAATGGCAGGTCGGCGTGCTGTAAATCTCAACTTTCTTCCCCATGGGATAATTCTTTTAGGCGTGTAAGGACATCAGTATAACAGACCCTCTGCTGTACGGGTAGGGGAAGTTGAATGATCCAAAACATTCCGCTTCCATTCTATGCGGGTACCGGGAATCGAACCCGGGTCTGTTGCTTGGGAAGCAACCATTCTGCCACTAAACCATACCCGCAGACAGATTAAAAAAGACCCTTAAACCATTCCCAGATGTTTCTGTTTTCGGACGCACCTGGTATATTCTCTTTAGGCGGTTGTACGAGAACAATCATTTCTTCCCCTTCTTTCACCACTTCATATTTTTGCCTGAGTTCCGATTCAATCCCCCGTTTTGTCGACAGCCGCTGAAGCTCAGCGGTCAATGCCATTTGCCGGTCAAGTAAATCCTGAAGTTCCGCGGCCTTCTCGACTCTCTTACGGCTCGTATCCCGCTCACTGCTATAGACACCCCAAACCCCTTTTGCAAGCAGTATAATAAGCAAAAAGAGGACAAGAAGGAAGACTTTTGAGTATAGAAAGTGGCGCAGTTTTCGACGTTCGTAAAAGTCAAACATGCGTGTTAGTATAACATCGTTACATCATTATGCTGTTCGATAAAAGAACAAAAAAGATACTTAAATACGTCTGGGGAACTCTTTGCGTCCTTATTATCGTAAGTATGCTACTCCTCTACTTCCCCGCCCTCTTTAGCTAGAGCCTGTTTGAAAACCTCTCCCCGCCTACGAAAACCGTGTTCTGGTTGCGGAGCGCTCGCCTCGACCTCTGTGTACTTCCAGTACATTTCGGTCTCCGACTCGGCTCCTCACCAACGAACACGACTTTCTCGGCTCGGGAACCCGGGTTTTCAAACAAGCTCTAGATAGGGCGCTGAGCTGCGGTTCAGTCATGCCGCAACATGGAAAGAAAAACGTTATGGGGAATGTGTACTTTGCCTTCTTGCTGCATTTTTTTCTTTCCGCGTTTTTGTTTCTCCCAGAGCTTTCGCTTTCTCGTAATATCGCCGCCATACAAATATCCGGTCACGTCCTTCTTAAGAGCCGGCAAGCGCCGTGAGGCAAGAATCCTCCCAAGCGCCCGCGCCTGAATTTTGACCGCAAAAAGCTGACGCGGCAGTATTTTTTCAAGGCGTTCAACCGCTGCCTCTGCTTCTTCCTGCGCTTGAGTCACGCCGATGATGCGGGAGAACGCGGGCACGACCTCGTCCGCAACCAAAATATCAAGGCGTGCCACTTGCGCATCGCGTCTCTCCGCCGGTTCATACGACAGTGACGCATATCCCGAAGAAACGCTTTTCAGCCGGTCAAAAAAATTACGCATAAGTTCCCGCAGAGGCATTTTTGCCGACAGTTTTACTCTTCCGTCTCCAAACGTTTCCGACTCCCCCACCTCAGCCTCGTGCTTATAGAGAAGCGGCACAATGGCGCCGAGATGGGAAGCGGGAGTGATAAGAGTGATAGCGGTCCAAGGTTCTTGCACCCTCGCCACGTGGCCGTATTCGGGAAATTTAATTGGCGAATAGATAAAGAAGTTGCGCCCGCTGGTATCCCAAATTTCATAGGTAATGCTCGGCGCAGTGACAATAAAAGAAATCTTTGATTCCCGCCGCAGACGCTCGGTGACAATCTCAATATGAAGCATTCCCAAAAAGCCGCAACGAAAACCTCGTCCTAAGGCACCGGAAGATTCCTCCTCAAAGGAAAGCGCTGCATCGGTAAGTTCCAAGCGCTCCAGGGCATGCCGAAGAGCGATGAGGTCGTCTTGGCTTTCAGGATAGAGAGACGCCCACACCACCGGCTTCGGGGTGATGTAACCAGGAAGCGCGGAAAGGGTCGATTTCTCACGCAGTAGAGTGTCACCAACTGACGCAACACGCGGTTTCTTAATGCCGGTTACGCAGTAGCCAATTTCGCCCGATCCGAGGTTTTCAGTAGCGTATTCATTTGGATTGAAAATACCGACTTCAAGTGAAGTGAAACGCTCTTTTGCCCCTGAAAGCTTGAGCGGGTTCCCTTTTTGCACCGCTCCGCTGAATACCCGAAGGTACATGATAATGCCGCGATGGTCAGAATATTTAAAATCAAATACGAGAGCGCGGAAATCAGTACTTTCATTCTGCTCTATTTTGGGCGGAGGAATCCGACGGACAATTTCCGACAAAAGAAACGGGACTCCCTCCCCCGTCTTTCCCGAGCACATAAGCACGCTTTCTTTGGGACAGTTCAAAAGTGCGACAAGCTCCTCCCGTACTTCCGCAGGACGCGCAAGCGGCGAATCGATTTTACTTACCACCGGCACAATGACAAGCCCGAGTTCCCGCGCCATGGAGAGCGTGGTGAGTGTCTGCGCCTGCACGCCCTGCGTCGCATCGACTAAAAGAAGCGCCCCCTCAACCGCGCGGAGGGCGCGTGATACTTCATAGGAGAAATCAATATGTCCCGGAGTATCTATCAAATTCAGAACGTATTCTGAATTTGATAACTCACCACCAACCACCAATAACTCATGACCGTTCCCTTTTTTTGTTCCTGTTGTTGGTTGGGTGTTGTTAGTTGTTGGTCGGTATTTCATTCTGACGGGTTGCATCTTGATGGTAATGCCGCGCTCCCGTTCAAGTTCCATGGAATCAAGAACCTGCTCCCGCATTTTTCGTTTCTCAATCGTGCCGGTAAGCTCAAGCATCCTGTCGGCCAGAGTGCTTTTACCGTGGTCTATATGCGCGATAATAGAGAAATTGCGTATGTTGTTCATATATGGTTTATGGTTGCCACAAAACGGCGGGTTAGGAGATGAGGGTGCTTGAATCAGGATTCTCGGGTATAAGGGTTCTCCGCCGCCAAAATTGCCGATGGAGAGACGCCCATACCTCCCGCATCTCGACGTTGCCGAGAATCCACAAAACAGCAGCACCGCCGGCAATACCGAGCACGCCACTTAAAAACCCTTGGGCAAATATACCCAAAAAGGTATTAAGATCAAAGAGCCTCCCAAAAACAGAAAGACCTTCGTGGGCAATAAAGCCCATAATGACCGATCCGGAAAAAATTTCAAAGAAAGACCTTATGGTCGGAGCAG
>Ga0155051_119_pt1 | contig 6034 bp, 7 predicted proteins | sample RifCSPhighO2_01_FD_106019 | JGI IMG/M metagenome (GOLD analysis project Ga0155051, IMG submission 106019) | Candidatus Kaiserbacteria bacterium RIFCSPHIGHO2_01_FULL_51_33
CAGTGGTAGAAAATACCGCTAAAACCCATGCCAACGGAAACAGCCATTCGGGAGGAGATAAAAAAAGGAAACGCGCTTTCCATTGTTGACCTCGTGCGCCACATCCTTCAATATGCCCACGCGGTTCGCGCCTCGGATGTCCACATCGACCCGGCGCACGGGAAACTCCGCGTGCGCATGCGCATTGACGGCGTCCTCCACGAAAATTTCTCTCTTCCAAAAAATATCCACAACGAGGTCATTTCCCGCGTCAAGGTGCTCGCGGGACTGCGCACCGACGAACACCAGTCCGCGCAAGACGGCCGTTTCCGTATGGACGGAGGCCAGAGCGGCGCACCTCTCGATGTGCGCGTCTCTATTGCGCCAACCTACCACGGCGAGAATGCCGTGCTTCGCCTTCTTGCCGACACCTCGGCACAGTACACGCTCGAGAGTCTTGGATTCCGCGAGTCCGACCGAGAAAAAATTCTTCGCGCCGTTCGCACGCCGAACGGCATGGTACTTGCGACCGGCCCGACCGGCTCAGGAAAAACCACGACGCTCTACACACTCGTCAAACTTTTGAATACGCCTGACATTTCCATCGTCACGATTGAAGACCCGATTGAATACGCTATTGAGGATATCGAGCAGATCCAGGTAAACCCGCGCACGGGCCTCACCTTTGCGCAGGGCCTTCGCTCCATACTCCGGCAGGACCCAAACATCATCATGGTCGGCGAAATTCGCGATGCCGACACCGCAGCCATTGCGGTGAACGCCGCGCTCACCGGCCACCTCATCTTTTCAACTCTTCACACGTCGGACACCGCCACTACTCTGCCGCGCCTTCTTGATATGAAAATCGAGCCTTATCTCATTGCTTCGACCGTTACGGCAGTTGTGGGCCAGCGCCTCGTGCGTAAAATTTGCGAGCACTGCCAGAGTAGGGTGAAAATCACAGACGCCGAGCAGGAGAGCGTGCGGCGGGTTTTAGGCGAGGCAGGAGTCGGCCCCGGAGGAAAATTTTCAAAAGGAAATGGGTGCGAGGCATGCGCCAACACCGGGTACCACGGCCGCATCTGCGTGAATGAGGTGCTCATCGTCGATGATGAGATTCGCGACGCAATTGTCCGCAAAGCCTCGGCACGGGAAATAGAAACGATTGCGATTAAAAATGGTATGACTACAATGCTTTATGATGCCTTTCTTAAAGCGCGTGCAGGACTTACGACCGTTGAGGAAGTCTTCCGCGTTATTCGCGAATAAAAATAAAACACCGGCACAGGCTAAGGCCGCGGGTGGGCCGAGCGCGTTTTCTCTCTCATTTCAGGGGAGATTTTTCCGTCTGTCGCTTCGCGAGCAGATGCTTTTCGCGAAGCGGCTTTCATTTATGGTGCGTGCCGGCGCTCCGCTTATCGACGGGCTCTCCATCATGCAGAAACAAGCGCGCACGCGCGGGAGCCGTGCGATTTATAACCAACTCATCAAAGATGTCGAGAACGGACAGTACCTTCACACAAGCCTTGGGCGCACCAAGCGACTCTTCGGCGATTTCGGCATCAGTGTCATTCGCGTCGGCGAAATGAGCGGTACCCTTTCGGAAAATCTTGCCTATCTTGCGGAAGAGCTTGAAAAACGAACCGCACTTCGCAAAAAAGTGCTAGGCGCGCTTCTCTATCCGGCATTCATCACCGTGGCAACCTTAGGCGTCTCGACACTTCTCACCGCCTACATCTTTCCGAAGATCATGCCGATTTTTCAAAGTCTGAATGTTGATCTGCCGCTCACGACACGCGTGCTTATCGCTGTTTCTGTATATCTCCATTCCTATGGGCTCTATACCTTATTTGCTCTTATCGTCGGCGGCATCGGCGCCGCGGTCCTCTATCAAAGAACCGAGGGGTTCCGCTATGCGGTTGACCGCACCTTGCTTGCACTTCCCATTGCCGGCACCCTCATCCGCTCCTACAACATGACCAACTTTGCCCGCATGCTCGGCATTCTTCTCAAAAGCGGGATGACAAGTATCGAAGCGCTTGAAGTCATTGTGGGAGGCACGGTCAACCGCGTCTATCGCGCGGACTATCGTCGCATCGGCGAATTGGTGCTCCACGGTAAACGCATTTCGACTCATCTGGAAGCGCATTCGCGCTACTACCCCCCAACGCTCGCACATATGATTGCCATTGGCGAGACGACGGGAAATCTTCCCGAAACGCTTCTCACGCTCGCCGACATGTATGAAAAAGAAGTGGATGACCTCACCCGCAATCTCTCGAGCCTGATAGAGCCGATTTTGATGATTGTGATGGGCGTTTTGGTCGGACTTATTGCGGTTTCCGTTATTACGCCGATTTATGGGATTACACAACATCTCTCTCCCCGTTAAAAAAAGCGCCGCTGGCTTTACCGCGATTGAGATACTTGTCGTGGTCGGTGTTGTCGCCCTCATCGCGGCATTTGGGGCAATCATCGGTCTTGATGCCATCGGCCGCTCATCGGTTGGAAGCGAGCGTGATCTCTACGTCACACTTCTTTCTGGCGCTCGTGCTCGGGCGCTTGCGAATGTCAACCAGTTGGCTCACGGCGTGCGCGCCGAAGCGGATACATTCATTCTTTTTGAAGGAACATCGTACAACCCGTCCGATCCCGATAACCAGCCAATCGGTCGCACTACAGGTATCGCGGTTTCCGGTCCGGAAAATATTATTTTCGAGCAGTTGTCCGGAAACGCCCTCCCGGCGAGCGTCGGCACCATCACGTTCTCAGATGGCGTACAATCGGATTCCGTTGAGATAAACGCTCGTGGTCGTATTGAATGGTAAGGGAGATTATGCTAATACGGTCTTGAAGATATGAAACCAAAATCCTGCGCGCTACACACTAAAAACCGCACAAGGGGTATTGCCACCCTCGAGTTGCTTATCGCTATGGCTATAGGAGTCGTATTTATCTCCGGGGCAACCATCATCTCCTTCGGCGCGCAGACAGCCGGACTCGATACTGCTCTCACGAACACTGGTCTCTACAAGATGGTTTCTCAAGTCGAAGACGCGATTGCCTCAACGACAGCCGACTGGAGCGCCGTGGCTACTCCCTGGAGGAGTGATTCTTTTTACTCTGAAACGAATACTCTCTCTGACATATCGCCATGCATCAAGCATGTTGCAAGCGGCAACTCCTGGCAATCGGAGAATTATCGCGGCCAGGGTATTGGTCTCAGGACCCTCGTGGCAAACGTCGCGGAGGCTGTAGCTTTGGGCGGGGACTGCGATCCGATTCCTCCCGGCGAGTGGGATGATCCGGCGAGTCTCGTCACAACGAATATTAGCGGTCAGTCCGATGCGACGGACATTGACGCTAATGGCGATTTCGTCTATCTCGTGACAAATCCGAACGCATCCAACAAAAAAGACTTCTTTATTTTTGAGTTTGATTCCGTCGCTGTAATGCTTACTCAAAGAGGAGAACTAGATATTGATATAGACGGAGCAGAAGGACTTCTTGCGGTTGATGTAGCGGGCAATTACGCATACGCGGCGAGCGCCTCGACGACGGCACAATTTATGGTCATCGATGTTAGTAATCCGGTGAACCCAATCCTCACCGCGAAGCGGCAACTTGCCGGCGTCGAGGCGCTCGGCTCCTTCCCGCAGGGAATAAGCGTATATTATCGCAACGGCCGCGTATATATCGGTACGAGGGAAACAGCTGGTCCAGAGCTCCATGTGTTTGATGTCTCTGATCCAAATCCAGCAAACTGGGCGGAGATCGGCGGCGGCCTTGAACTTACAACCAGTGTCTACGATATTTTTGTGCACGGTGATTACGCCTACCTCGCGACATCCGACAATCAGAGCGAGCTCTGCATCGTGAATGTATCCGATCTGACTGACCCGTTGCTTTTTAGGGATTGTGAAGATGTGCCAGGAGCCACAAACATGAAATTCAATACATCAAGTGATCAAAATGGCGGAGGAATATATGTCCTCGGCGATAGAGTGTATCTGGGTTTGAGCAGAGGACAGTTCGATGCAGCCCCCCCGCACGATTTCTACGTTTTGAATGTCGCTGACCCAGCGAATGTGACACTGTTTGATTCTGCCAATCTTGGGATAAGCGGAAACACAGACAATGAGGGGATTGTCGTGCGAGGAAACATTGCTTTCATTGCCCTCGACAACCCGACAAACGGACTTCAGGTATGGAATGTCTTGGATCCGTTTGACATTAAACTCCAATCCACCTGCTCCGCTCTCAATTTTGCTGAAAACACAACCGGCATCGATATGGACAGTAATTTTGTCTTTCTCTCCAACGGAAGCAACGCTGAAATACGCGTTATCTATGATCAATCGACCACCTGCCCGCTATAAGCGAGGCCAATTAAGTGCGACCTTTGCGGCGGGTAAAAGCGGCGCCGGGTCCACCCCTTACCACTTTTCTAAAAAAAGTGGTAAGGGGTTCACCCTCTTAGAGACGATAATATACATCGGCCTCTCCGGCTTGATTTTGGCGGGTATACTCGGGACCGTCTATCCGCTCATGAGCGGCGCGGATAGCATCTCAAAAAGTGTCACTGCCGAAGGAGAGGCTCTTTTTATTTTGCGCAAAGTTTTCTTCGCGCTCTCATCGGTTTCCTCACCCGTACCTATTGCTGTTCCTTCAGAAGGGGAAAGTGGTGATACTCTCATCGTCAACAGATTCCCGAGCGGTACCGTCATTATTGCACAGAATGGTGATGCGATTGAGGTAAACGGTGTCCCGATAACGGCCTCGCGCGTCACGGTCACGAATTTTAGAGTAGGGCATATAGCGCCGGCGCTCGGCGTGCCTCGCTACATAGAGCTCGAGTTCGACGCGAATGGTAAACACGTCGGTCCTGTCCGCAAATACCTGCACTTCTGATCTCTCGTTTTTTTACGTCCCAAACATTATGAAACCTATAAGTCGTAGACTACAGGCCACAGGCTCTCAATCCGGTTTTATCGCCCTCATCTCTATCCTCATTATTTCATTTGTTCTTTTTTACGCTGTGGTCAGTGTAAGCCAGCGCGGCATCGCCTCGCGCTTTCTTTTACTCGACATAGAACGAAAGGCGGCGAGCGAGAAGCTGGCGGAATCCTGTGTACAAGTCGTTCTCATAGCCGTTATCAATGATCCCTCTTATATTGTTTTATCGTCGTCTCCCGTTTCGGTTCCCGTTGGCCCTGATATGTGCACCATTTACTCTGTTTCTCCATCCGGAGCACAGAGTACAATTGAGACAAAGGCTGTCGTGTCCGGCGCGACGACGAATCTTCGCGTTATCGCTGATAACACGACTGGTGTTATAGTCTTATGGCAGGAGGTACCAAATTTACCGTGACTATTGTGCATTACAAGGTTATGTGGTATGAAGAGTGCCAATGAGCCTTTTGCTCATAGAGGTCGAATTATCAAGCCATATTTCGAAAATATGACACGAAAATTACAGACTAAGAAAGGATTCACCCTTATCGAAATCCTCGTGGTTATCGGTATTATTGCCATTCTTGCGGCAGTTGTGCTCGTGGCAATTAACCCAGCCCGCCAGTTCGCTCAAGCTCGTGACTCGCAGAGAAACAGCAACTTGAACGCTGTTTTGAACGCAATCGGACAGCGAATGTCGGATAACAAAGGTGTGTTTGCAGGGACCTTTGTTGTCGGGGGGACCACATACACTTGTGGTCCTTTACTAACGGCACCTGGTGGAAACATTAACATTACGATGGCTGCTGACGTTACAACGCCAACAGGAAATCTTGGTTGTTTGGTCCCGACCTACATTTCAGCGTTTCCTTATGATCCAAGTCTCACAGCCGCTCCCGCCCCAGCAACCCCTGATATTGGCTACGATGTTTATGCATCAGCTGATGGTCGCGTACATGTTTTGGCGCCGATTCTCGAGCCTTCGATCACTCGCTCCGATCCTATAGAAATTGTCCGCTAACTTCTGACCTCTATACAAAAAACCCCGCCCTTCGAGTAGTTGGGCGGGGTTTTTTGTCATGAAATCCACCCAATCATCAAT
>Ga0155051_121_pt1 | contig 5339 bp, 8 predicted proteins | sample RifCSPhighO2_01_FD_106019 | JGI IMG/M metagenome (GOLD analysis project Ga0155051, IMG submission 106019) | Candidatus Kaiserbacteria bacterium RIFCSPHIGHO2_01_FULL_51_33
TTCTTAATCGGCGCGGGGAGGTCGTCGGCCTCTACGTATTTTCCGACCTTAAACGGATTCTCTCCGGCCAGTCGAGTCACAATGTGGACAAAGACGGTCACCTTCTCGTGGCCGCCGCCGTGGGTGTCGGCGACGGAGCGCTTGTGCGGGCGGCGCTCCTCGCCGAGAGAGGGTGCGATGTTTTTGTGGTAGACACGGCGCACGGCGACAGTGAGAATGTTTTCTCCACCGTGAAGCTCCTCAAGCGCCGCTACCCGCATGTCGATGTCGTTGCGGGTAACGTCTCGCGGGGCGAATCGGCAAAGCGGCTCGCAAAAGCCGGGGTGGATGGAGTACTCGTGGGTCAGGGTCCCGGTTCAATTTGTACGACGCGCATCATCGCGGGTATCGGTTGCCCGCAAGTGACCGCCGTGTATGAATGCGTCAAGGCACTGCGCGGGTCGGGAGTACCGGTCTGCGCGGACGGCGGCATTGAAAATTCCGGTGACATCGTCGTTGCCTTGGCACTTGGCGCCGAGAGTGTTATTCTCGGCCGGCTTCTCGCCGGAGCAGAAGAAGCGCCGGGGCGCACGAGGATTATTCAAGGCGTACCGATGAAAGAATATCGCGGCATGGGTTCACTCGCGGCCATGCAAGAGAGCGCGGAGTCTCGGAAGCGCTATCGCCAGGCGGATGTGTCGACAAAAAAATTGGTGCCTGAAGGCGTTGAGAGTGTCGTGCCGCTTATTGGGTCAGCGCACGATGTGCTTGAACAGCAAATCGGCGGTGTGCAGTCCGGCTTTGGGTATGTGGGAGCGTCAACACTCGCCGAACTGCGAGCAAAGGCGAAAATCTTCCGCATTTCTCCGTCGGGCCTTGCGGAGTCGCACCCGCACGGCGTGGCCATCGTTAAAGACCCGCCGAATTACCGTAGCGGGAAGCCGTCGTGAGTGTGGTGTCGATATGAGAGCGGCTTACGGCTTTGTTCAAACAACACGCCTCATTAAATCCCTTGGCGTTGCACTTCTCCTAACCTTTGCCTCAGGCTCTGTAGAATACGGAATAGGTACCTTTCTCTTTCTCACATTTTCATTTGCATTCAACGATTGGATAGATGCCCCCAAAGATAAGATCGGGCATCCAAACCGAGCCATACCAAGCGGTAAACTCACCCGCCAACAAGCTCTTTACATATCAATGGCCCTCTTCACCATAGGAGTTAGCTGGTCCATTTTTTTCCTAAGTGACTACATCCGTGGTTTCTCCATTATTTATTTTTTCTCCATACTCTATTCCTGGATTCTGAAACCGAACATACCAATTTTTGCAACACCACTATGGTCATGGGCGATAGCAATTTTATTTCTGCAACCGTTTTCGGCTGACCTATCTGCTTATCTCGGTGTCGCAATCATAGTGTATGCATACGAGTTACTTCTTGATTATCGAGACAGAAAAGCAGATAAAGAATTTTGTAAAACACCAACTCTTTCAAATATATTGGGAAAGAGTACCCAGATAATAGCAGGAACTCTTTTCCTCAGTGGAATAGCTCTTCTAGCCTAGACTCGAATAGGAAAATTTAAGTTCCCTAGGTTAAACTTCGGGGGAACCAGTTTTATATTCCGCCAATGACCCCGATTATCTTTCCGATGCCGAAGGTTATCACCATGGCGAGTACGCCCCCTGCAACCATGCGCACGGTGGCTTTTATTTTACTGGCTCCTCCCGCATACCCGCTCAGCATCCCCGTAACGGCAAGTGCAATGACCACCGCGACTAACATCACGGGGAGACGCAGCGACGCCGGAGGAAAAGCGACCGCGATAAGTGGAATGATGCCTCCGGCCAGAAAAGATGCGGCTGAAGCGAAGGCGGCCTGCCACGGATTTATGAGGTCATCGGGATTAATATTCAATTCCGCGTCCACGTGGGCGGCGAATGCACCATGCTTGGTAAGTTCTGTAGCGACCGCTCGCGCCGTAGCGCTTGTCATACCCTTCGCTTCATAGAGCGAAATAAGTTCGTTGAACTCTTCGTCGGGCATATGTTCGAGCTCAAACTTTTCCTTTTCGAGAAGCGCCTTTTCTGTGTCTCGCTGTGCACTGACCGATATGTGTTCCCCAACCGCCATCGATAAAGCTCCCGCCACCAGACCCGCCATGCCGGCCGTAAGGATAAAACCTGCCGAGTCAGAAGCGCCAGCGATTCCGGAAACTATGGCAGCCACAGACACAATCCCGTCGTTCGCCCCCAATACCGCAGCTCTCAGCCAGTTCAACGCCGCGCCAGACTTGTTGTGATGCAATTCATTATGAAAAGACATGACAGATCCTCATAATACTCCTTTAAATCGATTTATGTACTGCGCCTCGCGAACTGTTTTATACGACCAAGTCGAACTTTTTCAAACGCCAATTTCGAGCAACGCTCATCGCGCGCGAGTACGCGCGCTTAGCCCTCCTCCCTAAGTCCCCTAGGTTAAACCTCGGGAGAACCAGGTCAAGCCTGAGATATGAAAGAGCCCCGACAGAGCCGGTGCTCTCTCGGGACCCATAGATTGTTCAGATAAATTTGCAGCTCTTGGCGTTGAGATCGAGAACACAAGCACTGCCACACCAGACTTCCCTCGACGCTGTCACATGAACATGGAACACTTCATCGCCGAGATATTCGACAAGATAGCCTCCGTGGTCTTGGTGGCCCACGATGATGAGTGTGTCCACGCTGTCCATATGCTTTTCGACGAGCTCTTTGATTTGCTGAAAGCTACCGCCGCGATGGTAGTTGTCGGCCCAGAGCATGTTGTCGAAAGTTACCGGGCAGTGCAGTACTTCGACTAGTATCTCGGCACTTCCCCTACCCCGCCTTGAAGCAGAGGCAAGAATTGTGACCGAACCGATAATGTGCAGGGATAGATCCCGAGCAAGTTGAGCGACTTGCTCCTGACCTTCACCGGTTAGGACGCCGTTGTGGTCATCATCAGGAACAGCAGTCCCATGCCGAGCAACAATGAGCTTCTTCATTTCCGTCACCCAAGCGCTAGTTGAATCTATCGGGATACTACAACAGGCTCATCTAAAAGTCATTAGCTGGCCGTCTGGTACGAAGTTGGAACTACTCTAATTAATAAGTAGGGCAGCCTCAACCTTAGCATACAGCTCTTCAGTAGTTTCATTGTTATATAGGACCGTGTCAGCCAACTTGATAACTCCTGCGATATTTGCTTTTGTGGGGTCGTTGTTATCTTCTTCTCGTTCTTCTTGGACTACAAATTCATCAAATGACACTTGGTCCGTCTCTGATCCTCGCTGTGTGATGCGCTTAAACCTTTCTTGTATATCGGCATCGACTGCCCATATTTGAGCACCGTGCGATTTTAGATACTTTGCATCGGCAACAGATCGAATTGATTCAATTACAGAATTTTCTGATTGTAAGAGAGCCTCTCCTAAAATTTGTTGAGATATATAACCAGCACCGTGCTTTGCTCTTATCTCATTTGCCATTTCCGTCATTGTGTCACGATTCGAGAGAAGTCCCCGACGGTCAATTTCTTTTTTTAAATAGCCACGTATGGAGTAATGCTTAAAACCGTGTTTTTTAACAAGATACTCAACGATTGTCCCCTTTCCTGCTCCCGATCGCCCTGTTATGCCTAAGATCATATTGTATCCGAGCTGTCCCTCCTGAATAAAATCCGAACTTTCTACCAAACGAATCCCGACGAGTAAGTTCCCCAGGTTAAACCTCGAAAGAACCATGACGATGGTGGAACCATTATAGGGGGTCTCCTGAATTGATATGAAAATGCAGATGCTTGCTGTCCTGATATTTGCCTAGGTTAGTCAGTATTCTCGCTGCTCCGTATTCTTTTTCAACTTTTGCGGCGATAGTTTTTAAAACCTCAATAATTTCTAAGAGTATGGGCATATCCTCGACTGTAAGGGTCGTAAATGAGTGTATGTGCTTCTTTGGCATTACAACAATATGTACTTTTGCCCAATGAGGGCGCGTGTGCCTATAGGCAAGAACATTTTCGCTCTCGTATTCCTTTTCCAAAGGCACGAGCCCTTTAAGGGCTACATCGCAGTAAAAATCTGTGCCAAAGTAATTCATATTATTTGAAAAGTCTCTTTTTCTTCTCTCGACGCCACCCCTTTATTTCGTTCTCACGTCTGCGGGCTTCGTGTAAAGTTAGGAACGTTTCTGAATATTTCAATTTTACTGGTCGCCGAATTTTAGTGTAGTGCGCGCCCCATTTTGAGATGTTGTGCTGTGCCAATCTTTTTTCAAGGTCATTGGTGCATCCCACGTACAGAGATTTGTCGGCACACTCTAGGATATAGACGAAGTGTATCATGTATTATTTTGTACTTCGCTTGTTAAAAATTGGGTGGGCCCTCGTCGCTTCGCTCGCTCGGGGAGCTCAATTTTTATAGTCGCTGTACTCCTTAAAAATTGGCTTCTGACCGCGTGGGTCGATGTTGGAACTTTGACGTACGAGCACGATCTTGAATTCGAGAAGCGAATTAATAATATCAAACTTCTCGCCGAGAGGTTCGGCGAGTCTGTTGATCGGCCGGCTGGTCGGAAGACGGCGTAGTGCGGTTGTTGCGTTCGTGGGGCAGCGGGTGCATCAACCGCGTTATAGAGGTTTATGAGACGCTCTGCCATCTCCCGCGACTGTGCGATCGAGAGCTTCTTGTCGTGCTCCTTCCGGTAGATTTTTCTGAACCCCTTAAGATCATCGTCGCTCACCTCCATCGCAGTGTAATGTTAAGCGACTATTGAATCATAGAAGGAGGATTTTGCCCAACTGGCATAGTGCGGCGGTAATCAATACGTGGCCGAAGTACGCCGCCTGATGTCGACGACCGCAACCACTTGCCGGTCAGGATCGACATCAAAAAAGATCCGAAAGGCACCGACGCGCCGGCGGAAGGTAGCAGGCTGGTTCTTGAGTCGGCCAATATCCCCGCCGAACGGGTTATCAGCCATTGCAGCAAGTGCCTCGATGAGCCGCGCCCGATCGCGTGCGGGCGCCCGATCAAGTGTTCGCTTAGCGCTGCGTGCGAGCTGTACGATCCACACCATGGAGGACTTGGTCGAGGGTTACATATTCACCTCGCGCGATTTCGCGACGCCCTCGTTCAATGGTGGCGAGTTCCTCTTTGGACACTTCGACAACCGGGATTCTGCGTCCAAGGTAGGCTCGCAGGGCCTCGCGGATGAGCTCGGAGCGGGTGCGGTGCTCGACTTTGGCCGCACGGTCAACGAGCGTCACCATTTCGGACGGCAGTGAGATTGATAGATTTTTTCGGGACACCATATGCCTCGTGTATTACATTATATGACAA
>Ga0155051_103_pt1 | contig 2521 bp, 4 predicted proteins | sample RifCSPhighO2_01_FD_106019 | JGI IMG/M metagenome (GOLD analysis project Ga0155051, IMG submission 106019) | Candidatus Kaiserbacteria bacterium RIFCSPHIGHO2_01_FULL_51_33
TATGATATATCATACCTCCTCCCTCCCCCTCCTTATTTCTTACCAAGGTTATTTCTTACCAAGGTTAAACTTTGGTATTTAAAAACGACTCCCGCCTTGAGGCGGGAGTCGTTTTGTCGTCTATGCCTCGTCCTCGAGAGTCTTTTGAATCTCGTCGCGAAGCGCGGGCGTGTCTTCATGCCCATGCGTAGTAATCGCGTGATGCACCGCCAAAGGCACTACCTCTGCTTCGGTGCCCGCAATGGTAACCGAGCAGTTCTTCTCGCTCGGCATCTTGCGGCAATCTGCAATTTTTCTTGCCATAGAAAATTTTGTTACTAATAAACTGCGAACTATTGTAACCGCACAACGTGAAGATTACCTAAATTTTAAGGACGCTTTACAGTCCACCCTTCTAACCTTGGCGACCGACTACCAGAGCTTTGCGTAGATATCAACGGTTAGATTACCGGTATTGTTGGGATAATAAACGTCGTACACCTGGAACGATACCGGTACCCCGGTGCCCGTCATTTCATACCAATAGACATGGTCAGCGTTGTAGGTCGCATCATCATCCCAGTTTACGAATCCAGCGTCCACCATAAGGTCAAGCAAGTTTAGTCCGTATGAATCATATGGGGGCGCTACGCCATCCACCCACGTTGATGCGTCCGAAGTACTGTATTCGGCGTCAAACTCGATAGTGCATCCGAGCTCACTGCACGCGAATGCGGTGCCGGATGCTTTGAACGCATAGTCTTGACCACTCGCAAGATTCATCAGAGACAAAACTCCGTCAACGTCGTTCGCAGGCACAGTTACGGTTTCAAGAGAATTGTCTGAATTGATGCCGTCAATCACGCCATCTTTGCCGTCTTCAATGAAGTTGGCAAGAACACTATTGCTCAAGCCATATTTGTAGTGACCCTCCATATCTTCGCCGGTAAGAGCGCTGACCAAATCAAGTATCTGCTGTCCGCTGCACCCGTAAGTATTGGAAATGTCGTAAACACCGGATTGTAATCCTCCTTTTTTGTTTTGGTACCAACGATTATCATCCCCAAGTTCCCAACGATTCGTGCCTATATCCTCGCTCCAGGTGCCAACATCAGAGGTGGTAGCAGGACATAAATCTGCATCACCTAGTACCCCATCATCATCACCTGATGACGCTGTTAGGTTATCTATCAAGAATCCCTTATCCAAGGTCGCGGGTGCAGCCGTGCCGCCGGTGCGGAAGAGCATTGTTCGTATTACTCGGCTTTCGCGCACAGGAGCTGTTTCTTCTGAATCACCGGGGCCCTGGTTCCAACGGAAATAATCTTCCCAACTCGTTCCCGTGTGCTCAAGTACCCCATCCACATAGACCTTCACGACATCGTTGCGAGGTCCATCAATCAAATCCATTTCAATTCTGATGGTATGTTTGACAGTTCTATCAAGGCCTGCTACAAGGTTTGTAAGAACAAAGTCATCGCCAACCCCAACTCCATCACCAGGAATAGCATCACTGCCGTAAGGAAAGACGTCTTGATAATCATAGAAATTCACCTCTAAGCCGGAAGGGGTGTCCGCCATCTGAACCCAGCTCATCCTGCCACCATCCCCTTTATCCGGACTTGCAACCACAGAAAGGCCTGACTGTTCAGCACCAGGAACAGCTGAAGCAAACTCCCATTGAGCCTCAAAATGATTCTGACGCGTACCGCTTGGTACTGCGACGTATGCAGCCGTCTCTCCCGCTTCATCAACTAAAGGTTTCGAGAATGTTTGATCACCGAAGCAACCGCTGGTGACGGCGTTGGACATACGCAGACTCTGCAAGCCAAAATCAGAGATGATCAGAGCACTATCAACTTCATGGTCATACACTGCACAACCCCCCCCTGCGGCACCAAAGCTACTCCAGCCGTCTTGTAAGTGGATAGTGCCCGTTATGTATGGAGGATTCTCAAAATCTACACTCACGGTGTCCGCGAGAGCAATCGCTGGGAAAACTAGAAATGCCGCCGAGAGTGCGGCAGAAGCAAAAAGGTGTTTTTTCATATCATTGTGCTACTGGTAATTAATAAGAAACGCGAGTCACCCTCACCATCCCATGATTCATGAGAAAGTGGAAGTGTATAAGTAGGTGGAAAACCTGTGCACAAAACCCCCATCGAGCGATGGGGGTTTGATCTAACGGTTCGGGCTCACTGTAACGGATTCGGCAAGCTCACCGTAAATAAGCTGCGCTTATTTACTTGCCGCCGTAGCCGTTTGGTGTCGATCTTGTTGCCATGATGTGCACTGGGCCCCCACTGTCAAATGAGACCCCTTGATCCATAAGGACATCAAACTGACCCCAAATACAGTAGCCGCCGTCAGGAAGTGCCGTGCCGTCTGCGCCGCATGGTGGTTCTACCCATTTAATTTTATAGTGCCAGACAGAGGCGGAACCGCCATTCATGCCATTCCACTCATTATCAAGCCACGCATCATTATAGGGCGGATTGCTCCATCCGTCGGCATTGCCTCGATCCCAACCAGCAGTCCATTT